>Ga0116231_10000554_pt1 | contig 66884 bp, 59 predicted proteins | sample S1TSphgellanicum_2_FD_89695 | JGI IMG/M metagenome (GOLD analysis project Ga0116231, IMG submission 89695) | Host-associated microbial communities from peat moss isolated from Minnesota, USA - S1T2_Fd - Sphagnum magellanicum MG | ecosystem: Host-associated > Plants > Peat moss > Unclassified... | reverse complement strand
TTTTTTTTTTTTTTTTTTTTTTTTTTTTTTTTTTTTTTTTTTTTTTTTTTTTTTTTTTTTTTATTTTTGTTTTTTTTTTTTTTGGTGTGTTTCCCCCCCCCCCCCCCCCCAATATTCTTTCAACCAAGAATTAGTAAAATGCAACCTTAATGCAACATGCTTTCATGTTTGTAATCTAACTTTTGCTTGTTACATGGCCTCTTGATCTATTGTGATTTCAAAGGTTACACCTTTAAACCTTTGTGAATGTGCTCATAAAGTTGCTTGAAAGTTGTGGTGAAAGAGGTCATTTGTTTCCTTTACAATCAATATAGACTAAGCCAAAAAATATTTTGTCCTTGCATTTTTTTCAATTGTTCTTTTAGTTGCATTCATTTGGCCACAATAAAGAAATCATTGTTTTTTAGAGCTCATTTGTTCTCCCTTTCCTCTCATTAAATACTTCTATTATTTATTTTGTTGCTACCTTGTCCATGGTTTAAAAATATATATAAGATACCTAAATATTCATCAAACATCATAACATGTGACTATGAATAATCTTTTTATAGTGGTTATTCAAGCCTTGGTGTGTTTCGTATCAATGTCTTTTTCTTTGGCAAAAAATCACCAAATTTCTCCAAAAATTTAGGGTCAGCCACCTATAAGCTTGGATTTTAAGGGTGAAATTTGGAACATCATGATGTCCTAAAAGGTCGCCAAAAAATGTACACAACTTGCAAACTTTTCACCTTTCTAGTGAGTACATAGTGACAACTAGTCGCCAAATTGCCCTAAAAGGACCCCTACATTGGCCTGTGTGTCTACCTTGACCATCAGATCATCGCCATTTTTTTCCTATTTCAATATGGGCCATTTGCCAAACCTTTCCCCCCTTGCCCTAAAATTTTCACCACTTTTTTTCATGTTTACTATTTGAATTCGCTAGAGGTTTGGAAGCTCATATCTTACAAACTTATAGTCTATAACTCTAGAGTTTTCCAAAGTTTGGATCTTGATGTTAGAATTTACATTTTGTCATGTGTTTATGAGCAAATCACATTGAAGTTTCTTAGTTTCATGAATCTTGATTTTGTGTACATCATCTTTATGTTGCAACTTGCAACCATCCTTGACCTTTCAAGATTTAGGGTTTTATGCTCTTGACTTTTGAGTGTTTGCTCATGAAGAGTGTTCAAGCCTCACTATAGTTAGTAGTAGTAGTTTGAAATACTCAAGATGATGATTACAATGTTCAATTTTTGCAAATGCTTGAAGTACAACAAAATCATGATCATGATTTATGGCGATGGATTTGTAAACAACATTGGATCCCGAGATTGGAAAGCACAACTTGGAAATTTAGTGGTCAACATCAATGCAACACAATGGACGAAATTCTTTTCATTGTTTTTTATTCAGGTATGTATATGTGTTTAATCCTTTATGTATGGTGTACATATGCACTATGCAACATTCCAAATTTGCAAATCAAATGCAAGTTTTATGTTGCTTTCAAGGTTTTCATGTTTCTATAGGTCTTTTGTTGTTGTAATTTTTCCATTTTTTTGTGATTCTTCTGCTTTTGCAGTTCTTTTGAAAAAAAATTGGTTCTAAGGACTTTTTATTTTTGAGGTTCTTCTATTGCTGTCAAGGTTATTTTGGTTTCATGATTCTTCTTTTGCTTCAAGTCTCTTTTGCTTTTGTGGTTCTGCAACATGCATTGCACACTTGTCTGCCACATTATTTACTTTTGTGGTTTCATTATGTTTTTGTGTAGTTTCTATTTAGACCACACTGTGCAATTGTTGTGAACCTTAGTGTGTTTGGACTTTTTGTTTAAAGTTGCTTCCCCTTAAATTGCCCCCAAATTTCAAATTCAAATATTTTTACACCTCTCACATCCCTAGCAATGGCACCCTTCTTCCTAACTCTAATGTGGCTTCTAGTTGTAGAGGTGAAATTTAGTTCGAACATGAGCTTGCTGCCTCAAAAGATAAGTAAGTTGTCACTGATGTACCTGTGATTTATTCATGTTCAAATTTTCCTACAAACAATCCAAGTTTTGGCATTGATTCAATAGAAGGGCCTCAAGTTTTAATAGAAGTCTCAGAGTAGAAAATTAGCAAAAATGTGATTATGAATCAAAAAGAAAATTTCAAGTTTCTTGGGCAGCCAAGCTGCCTTGGGTTAAATTGCAAATGGGTGTTGATGGTTATGTGCACCTCGTGAAGTGCAAAGTATGTTCAAAGCTTGAGCATAAAGATAAGTTGTTGGTTCCAAAATGGGACTCACTCCATAAACATGTCGGTTAAAAAAAGGCTGAAATAAATATGAAGGGGGTGAAGAAAGGTGAGTGGTATACTAGCAATGACTATAAACACAACAAAAATGTAGTTATTTATGCTTGCAAAGGGAGGGAATTTGTTTTGTAACATGTTACTATTGGGTTGGTTAGTGAAAAACGTACGGAACTAGTTCAGTTTGCCACATTATTCCACACATTGAAGCATGGTCGGCCAATGCTTAAATATGAAGCTCACGAAGAGTTGTTTGATTTTTTGAATTTTGAAGAAAACCCAAAAATGCATTGGACAAATTCATCCAGTTGGGCTATGGTTCGACACATGCATAGCATTGTCTTGGAGGCCACCAAATTTGATGTTGGAGCAACCCAATTCATTTCATTTACTTGTGATGAAGTGAGTACCATCAATAATCAAAGCTAGTTTTCAGTTCATGCTTATGTGGTTCAAATTGGTTGCAAATACTAATCATTCTTTCCTTTGACCATGTGGTGGGGAAATTAGGTGCTGATAACTTCACTCAAGCCCTCATGGAAACCTTGATGCATGAAAGAGGTCTAACAACAGATTTGATTGGTAAGAAACTGATGATATTTGGTGCAGATGGGGTTTCTATTTATCAAGCTATTAAATCAGGTGTTACTTAGCAAATTTCTGATGGGTGGGCTCCACATTCCACATGGGTTCACAGCATGGCTCACATAGCCAATTTGGTAGTTTAGACTTTGTCACATTTGCAAATGGTGAATAGAATTAAGGGATTATTCCAAACCTTGTACAATTACTTCTCCAAAAGCCCTAAAAGGCATTTGGAATTTATGAAGCTTACAGAACTTATGGAAATGAAAGGGGCAAAAATTTTGAAAAATGTGAAAAATTTGGTTAATATCTATGTGTCCCCTGCCCAATGTGTGATGGCGAAATACAAAACTTTGTTGATGAAAATGGCCCTTGATGGTTTTATTATGACAAAACCAAGGCAAATTTTGAGCTTCTTTGTGATGTGCAAAGTTTATTAAGGCTTGCTACCATTTTGTCATTGTTGCAAATAGTCCACAACTTGATTAAATTTAGCTAGTTGTGTGATGTTTTTGTATGTGATTTTGTGGCAACAACAAAGGTATGTCAAGGGGAGATCTTTGAACTATACACAAATTGGAACACAATGTTTAAATCTGATGCATTTGCAAGTTACAAAGCTCTATTAGCTTCTACACATGATTCCATAATCATGCACTAGATGCCAAATTTGAACTCTAGTATGGAACATTTGGCTTTTGATGTGGACCAACAACACATTTGGGCTACTCAACTTGATTTGCAAATTCATGTGGTTTCATATGTGACCAAAGATGTGTATGCTACAACCATCATGCGGGTGGAAGCAAAATGTGTAGGTTTAACCTTAACCCTAACCTTCAATTTTTTTCACATTATCTATTTGGAATTTGGAGGGGGGGAGTTTGATTTGCATTGATGTGGTGGTTATTTGGGTTGTAAGGGCTATTGATTGTTTTGCTACAAAATTACGAGGGAGATTCCCTACTCATGGTGTCATTGATAGTTTGGGCGTGGTGTACCCATAGTATTGGCTATAATATGATGCAAATGAAAGCTTCAGCAAGCATTTGGATGTGATTAAAGCTACATTTTGTAGCCCCAAAAAGCTGGCCAGTGATGATGTATAGGTTCTTGAGGTTTTGTCAACATCTTCTTTTGACTTTGAACAATCTATGTTCAAGTTGGCCATGCAATCAAATGCATGTGTTGTAATGGCTAAGTTAATTGATGTGAATCTTTTGATGTGTCTTTGGCACATTCTTTTAGCATCCAAATTACTTGCTTGTTTAAGTACTTCAAATTGGTAAATAATGCCATGCTATAACTCCTTGGTAGCATGGAAGATGAACGATGTTTTAGTTCCTTGGCATTTTACAAATCCAAGTTACACAATCAACTAAAAGCCAACTTGGGATTGGTGGTTAAAATGTTCTCCCAAAAGTTTTACATATTATAAAATTTTCCATATGTGGAAGCATTCGAGCACTACTAGGCAAAATGCCTTTGACATGGTGTGGGAGTTTAGGCTTTCATTTCAATAGTTTATGAATGCAAAAGTTGGAAGCTGGAATTATCCCTAGGTTTTGGCAACCTTGCAAGTTGCAATTTGCAAAGGTTTGTTGTTTTTTTTTGTATGGGAGTTGGTGAATCCATAATGGACACTAAAGACCACTTCAAATTTACAACTATCCCATTTGTGTTCATTTGTTTGCAGATTTTGGACAATTTTTGGGTTTTGGTAAATAAAATGGTGATCGCAAATGGATACCACTTTTTATTCAACCTTCTATTTTGATTTGAAAGTTTAAAATGGTTTTGTGTTGAACTAATGTATTTGTTTTTGTAGGCATGCCACTTGTGTTATAGTGGGTAATTTGAAAGGTTCAATCCCCTCACAAGTGATTACTCATTAAATTCCTAGTCTCCATGTTTTAATAGAAGGTAGCCTAGATTTCCCCTTGTGAGAATTGGCAATAGCCAAAACTATTACAATATTTTGACATTTATAACAAAAAATAGCCATGTTTAAACAAATTTGATTGCCTAATGAAACTCCATTCCCTTTTAACTTGTAGCCAAAAAATCCATTACAAAAAACGATTATAGCCGTTGGGCTCCAACTCATTCCAACCAATGTTCAGCCTAGTAACACAAAGGTTGAAATAATAGCCAAATGTCATTTTCCCAAAACAAACAAAAAACATTGTTTTGCATGCAAATGGAAATAGCAACAACATGTTGTGCAACAAGTTCATTACCTTATGGGTCAAATTGCAATTATTGTTGTAGGTCAAAACTAAAATAATTCAAGTTAATTACATTGATTTATGAGATTTGCCATCTCCTACAATGGTACAGTTGTGGGGCATCTCAACATAATAATTTGGTTCAAGTTTTGTCTTATTTATTGAAATATATCTAGTTTTTATTACATGAGTTGTTCGTGTTATATTGAGTAATTATATAATTGTAAATTGTTCCCCCCATGTTTACTTATGATTAGCTTGGTCATCTTATGTGTAATATTTTCACCTTCCATATTATTTGTTAATGTGTAAATGTGTGAAGGCTTTGTCTTGTCATCCATGGCATTAGGGTTAAAAGGTCATGTTATTGTAACCACAAACCTTGACTTGATGTTTTATTTGGTTGACAACTAGTCTAATGTTTTGTCCACCCATCCAACTAAATGTTTGGTTCTCTATGATTATTTATCAACATAACCACATCAATTTTTTTTTTAATTTTTTTTTGAAAGGTTTTTTCTAAAGTAACATATGAATCATGACCATCCAAAATTATTAAATGTCTATTAGCGAGAAAAAATCCACTTGGAACATACCTCTTGAAGAAATATATAATTTTTTTGAATAGGAAATTTGTCATTCAAACCTAGTTTTGTGTTTTCATACATGTCCCTAACTTGTAAAGTTTGATGTGGTCATTTCATAGTCTTTCACCTTTGAAAATGCAAAACCTTAGTATAATGCATCCCATTGCATTTACCACACAAAATTTAATTAACACAACATAGCCCTAGGTCTATCAAGTGGTATTCAAGGTAAATATTATAATTGATTCTTGGTTTTTGTAGTGGAATGCAAACTTAAGGTGCATTTCCTAACAGCTCAAACAAATAAAGATGGCATCTAGGAGTTCCAAGATGGGAATATAAAAAATTCAAAAAAATGCAAGGTGAAATCAATTTGCACAAACCAAAAAAGAGGGTAATTAATGCAAATTAAAATCAAAATCACACACAAACAATAAAAAATTGGGGAGATTTTTAAAACATTTCTTTGCATAATAATATAATGCAACATATTGTTTAGTCATAAGAATTTTTTAATGATTTTTTCAACTTACAAATACAAATATTCTGGAAATATTCCAAGATAAGCACTCATTGAAGGGCTCATGTTAACACATGGAAACACTCATATGTTCCAATCAGAGGTTATTTGGCCTCTTTATAAAATGTTTTAGTGATCATGATTCAAATCACAAATTTGACTTTTGACCATTCTTTTGGCCATAAAGATGTAAACAAGATATAATAAACCAATGGTGTTATTTTAAAGAAAGACTACATGTCTTTTGGCCCAAATGTCGCAACCCCACTTTGAGGGAGTTGTGAGGTTGCCACTCACACTCCCGAAAATGGGACTTGGGAGTCCTCCGGGACTCCAAAAAATTCAGAGCATGATTTCAGGGGTCAAAACACCTTGTATTGAGACGTTCTTTACACCATTGGAAAGGTCTTGAAGTGTAAATGTCCAAAATGGCCTCGCATGAGCCATTTGGACATATACAGCACAAGTTATGGTCGAAAGAAGGGCCGGGAGTCAAATTGGCAATTTGACTCCCGACCACTAAAAGTCGGGAATCGACCTGATTCCTATGTGTGCAGGTAAAGTGCGACACACCGTTGGAAAGCTCTCGAGGAGAGCTACAACTTTGGTTGAAACCTTGTCCCGATCTAAGTTTGGGGCAAGAAGTTATGAGCGCCCAAAGTCTCGGGAATCTAAACTGAGACAGTTTCGGGACTCCACTTTGGAAGTCCCGGGAAAAAGAGCCATTTGGATGCAAATGCGGCGGAGAGCTATAGAGAATACTATATGGGGGAAGGTGGTGGCTTCCCCCGAGTTCGGGCCGTGGTGAGTCAAGTGAGTCCAAGGTAGCCCATGGTTTGTCCCAACACCAAAAAGGTGCAGTATGAGTTCTAACCAACTTATTGGTTGGATTTGGATGCAAGACCGTATAATTGAGTAAGCTTGTCCCTCTTCCTAGTCTATCCCGGAGCTTTCAGCACGCCCTTCTCACCCCCTTTTAGTGCTGGAAGCTGGGAGCGTGCCCCAAGTCCCAAAAATTCCGCAATTTGAGTAACCTAGCCCCAACTTGGGGCTAATTTGGGACTTGGGAGCGCGTCACCAAAAATGACTTTTTCATACAAATGAATTTTTGAACAATTATTTTTGTTAATTGTTATAATAAATGCCTATAATTGTCCAAGTACATGACATTTTTTTGTTTATTATTTTTTAATAAATATGAAAGTTTGAAAATGTGGTGATTTTTTGTAAATTCGATGTTTTGTTTTTAAAAATGATAACAATTTCAAATCATAACTAAAAATTGATTAAATTTTTTTTTGTATGTTTTCTTATATAATAATCTACAACTTTTTTTAACACATAATGTACATTATACCCCATTTATATGTGGTAAAAGACTTTTGAAGTTCTAAAATTCTGGATCAATTTTAGAAAGTTCTTTCAATTTTTAAACTTTTATAATTCCACATATTTCAGGGTATGAGTGTTTTTTGAATGTGGATAATAGATTTTTATCTTTTTAATTTTTTTCCCATGAACTTATTATTATTATATGAATCCTTTTGATAATCTTTTGCAAAATTGATTCATCTTGACGCAATAGGTGTTCATTTTCAAAGGTATTAGATTGAAACTTAAATTAAATTTTTTATCAAATGGATTTTTGGTTTGAATTTCTTGACATTCATATGAATGAAAAGGCAACAACTTGCCATGATTGTCATGGTTTTAGATGATAAAACATAAATATTTTTCCAATTTTGACTATTTGTTTTTATCATTCAACGCCCTTTTTGGCTTGTTGGATTGTGACTGCACCCATAACATGTGTTTTAGATATTCAAACGTGAAATGTGAACTCAGTTTAGATATCTATTTTTCAAAATCTTTCCAAATTTTTTAAAAAGGCCCAATTTGGATAAGATTTGATGCTAAAGACTCGTGACATTAACTGATTTCAACTCCCAAGGTGGGAATCCGGTGTTGAGATTCATTTTTCTACATTTTTCATGAGAATGTGTTCGAATATATGACATTTTCCCAACCCGTTCCTTTTGTCATGCTTTAACTTTGGTCACAAGCCCAAGGTTAGGGTTATAACTACCATTCACTACACCAAAACATGATTTTCATGACTACATTCATACAATTACACAAACAAATAAGCCCCATTGTTTATGCCATTTTGACATAAGTGACTACAAAAATGCCATAAACAACATGTTCAATTTGACTATAATCACAAAGTTTTGAAAATCATTACCCAAAAATGGCATAAACATGTTCAATTTGACCTATTTGAACCTCCCTTAGCCAAAACCTTCATTCTTGATTACATATTTTCCAAATGTTATTTTCATTAGAAGTGTTTTGAGTGTACAATGCTTGCAACTTGTTCTAAAAATAATTACATGAATTGGTAGTCAAACCTTGTGCTTTATAAACTTCAAGTCCTTTTTTTTTATCAAATGTTCGATTTAGGATCTATGCACTTGAACTAATAACACCAATTGTCCCATAGTTTACCATGATGAAATGGTGAAGGCCTTATTTGTGTGAGCTATGTGACTTTCATTTAATTTTCAATTACTTCTAGGGTATTTTATCAATCACATTGGGCTACATAGTTAAGGTCCATGTAACTATTGTTGCATCCTCTTCATCTATTAACACACCTACAAACCCCACTTTTTGGAACCTTGTCTTGCCAATCGAATTGCTAGAAAAGGAGTTCATTGGTATGCTTGCTTGAATTTAATGAATGTGTCTTTTTTTCAACAACATCCATAATTTCCTCCAATGCTTCAATTATCCATTTTCCTTTTTCTATTGTTGCAATCATATTAACCCATGGTGGTGTGTTTCTTGCATGTGACGGAAATTGACTTGGGACATATTTTCCTTGTCTAATGTTAAGAAGTTCAACATGCCATTTTTTAAATTTGCAAGGCACATTTAGGTTCATGACAAGCTCACTCTTGCTAGCCCTAATCTCCAACAAGTGTAAGGTGTGCATTTTGGCCCTTCTTTTTCTTGAACATAGCCCAAGAGTAGAGAAAGTGGGTTAGGATAGGATATGTTAATAATGAATGTGATTATAAGGTTCAATAAAGGAAATCAGAGTATAGATGTTTAAAAAATCTTGCAACATTGAAATAATGTTTGTGGTTGTGCAAATTGTGGGCGTGAATTTCATTATGCATGGTTGATATGAAATAATTGAAATATGTCTTTTCTTAGATGTAATGTTTTGAAATATGGGACTAAATTCATTAAATCTAGAGCAGTAATATAGAAATTTCTTAAACCTTTCATTACAAATCCCTTGATTTCAATCCTTATTTCATTAGATGGATTTGGCACTTTCAAATCATCTTTCTACAATTCAACATCAAAATTCCAGTTGCAATTCTTCTAGATGTTCAACTTTCAAATTTAATTTATAATATTTTGCATTTCCTTTTAGTTGTGACTTTCTTTTTATAAATGTTCATAACCCTTGTATTTTAATTCTAAACACAATTGCATTAGGAACTAGGATTTATGAAAAAGATTGGAGCTTATTTATGACACTGGTTCATTGGTGTCATTATGTGTTATATTTTTCCACTACATACATCAAAGAAGATGTTGGTTGATGGGTATTATGTGAGCGAGCTTTAAATTTCCCTCCCTATTATTATTTGAAATTTTAATATACACATAAACCAATTTATATCTTATGTTTGCATTGAATTTTGACACCATATATTTGTTTGAATCTTTAGTTTTAGTTGAACATGTAAGGAATCACGAAGGACAAAAGTTTTACTTCAAATTGATGAAATTTACATTGGTAAACCATGAAGTCTATGATCCATACCAAGAGGGGAATTAAGATATAGCCTAAATTTTTTAAGGTCTTTTGCAAACTATATACTATATTTCAAATTATTTAGTGTAAAATCAAAGTAATATGCACAACATCTACCAAAAACATTTAGTGGTAGAAGTTTCATAGCTCACATTAACAAGCCCTTTGAAAGCACTTACACAATAAGAATGCATTTATTAGGATGATCAACATGTGGACATGCAAGGAGGTGTAAATGGAAAAAAAAATCTTTCAAAGTTATGCATAATGAAAAAACAAAACTTTAAAAATTCTTATGTGTATATACCATAATAACATTATATACAAAGCTATAATTGGCAACTCCATCCACCTACAGAATGCACAAAGAGTAGTACTTGAATTCTTGCAAGGTCTCAAATTATAGTGCAAGCAAAAGCTAGAAAGTGACAATGAAAGAAGATATTCCTACCAATATATGGTGTTACTTTGCACCAAGTTGTATTACTCAACTTGTCAAAGTTTTATTGAAATACAATAACATTAAATATCAACAAAGAAAGAGTAGCAACAAACAATATGTTTAAATACAAATCAATAGGACTCTTGGATCATATATCAACACAAAAAGGTATTAGCCTATGATTCAACAAAGTAATACTTGTAGTTAAATGAATTCTAATTTTGTCAAGTAATCTCATTGCAAGAAAGGACATGGGTCACCTTGTATTTCCAAGATATATGGCATGCAATAATCTAGCATTCATAGTGAGACAAGTGCCATACCATATCACTTGAAGTGTAATCTCCTTCACTAAACATTTAAACCACTCTGAATTATTGTGAATTGAATCATTGATAACAACATTTCCTTTTTTAAACAACTTTTAAAGTTCACATACATAAGTTGATTCACATATATGGATATGGAATGTAAAAGATTGCACCACTTCCAACAATGTGTTCAATAGATAAAATCCATGTGCATCAAAATGGTTGAGAAATATGAATCACATCATTTGTTTATTAATTGAACATACTAACAAGTAATATTTGAAATCATTTTACATGATGTAAAGCTTATGCTAATGTCCATCGATGGATGAAAAATCTACTTTCCCATAAATGGAGATGAAAAAACAAGAAATCTTTCAAAATGTGCATACTTAACTCCTCGTCAACATTGGTCAAACTCAAAATTTCCTTCTTGTGCAATAGAAAGGAAAATGTTGTATATATAGCTTGCCCAAATTAATGTAATTTTTGTGGGTTGGGACATTGCAAGTTCTCTACAAAAATGTCACCAATTAATGCCAAACATGCTTTGGGATGCTCACCATTTTGGCTTCATCACAAAATTGGGAATTATGAACATTAAAAAAAACCAAAACATGGGGTTCTTTGATTTTTTAAATTAAAAAAAAAAACATTGATGTTATAAACAAAATCAAAGAATAACACAACATTAATTTGTACCACACCTAACATCAATAGTTCAAATGATAAAGATTCATATCAAGCTTGAAAGGGATTATGAATTCAATTCATCACTAATTAATAAGCCATGCGAAATATTACATATTGTAGACTCCAACATCAAAGACCATCAAATGACATGTCATCAATATTCCATGGAACTATCATAGTACCTTTTTAGGTTTTGTAATGTTAAAATTTTAAAAAAATTATTGCAAGGTGAAAGACAAAATACAAAAATTGGTGGAAACCTTGAAACTTCTTGCTTTAGGCCAATCCACCGTTCTAGAGCAAGTATCCAATAAATGACAACAATTTTCTATCCTATAATTTGGTGAAATTTGATTTCTCGCCATTTTTGCAAAAAGAAGTATAGAATATGTTGTAAAAGGTTTCATTAAGTGAGAGGTTTAGAGTCTAGAGAACTTGCCAAAGAAACTGCCTATATTTATTGTTCAAATTTAATTTTTTATATTTTATTGCTGAAATGGATTTTGAAAAATAAAATAATTATGAACCTAGAAAGGTATATGGTATTTTGGAGTGAAACCTTAGCGAAGGTTGGTCAAGTACATTACCCCTATTATGGCCATTAGGAGAAAAAGGGATTTTTTTTTGTCGAAAAAGAACTTTGAATGAGGATTATGATGCTCAAACTTAAAACACTTTATTGAAATGAACAAAACCACAAAATAAAACACAATACACAAAAAAGGAAACCCATATAGAAGACAAAAAAAGGGACATATGCTTGAATAATGTGACCAATAGCAAGCAAGAAATCAATTTGAAAAAAGGTGGGAGTTAAGCTTCATGAAATGAAAATTTAAAAAGAATGGTGGTGGGTATGTACAATAGTTGCAAGTTAGATTGAAATCAACCCAAGTAGCACAAGCCCATCCGTATTGGGAAGAGGAATTGGCACTTGCTACTGATTCTGGAGCAATGCCCATTCAGCCATCCATCATCAGCTGGCCTTCTCATGAGCGTTCCATTTGAATGTCAGAAGAATCTGCCAGGTGCAGCCTCATCATGCTCCGCCCTAGTGGGCTTAACCAATGAGAGCTTTCTTGGCAAACTCTGCCGTTCATGGCCCATTCTCTAGTGTAGGGTAACTCCCTCAGAGTGGGACTCGGAGTGGGGAGTTCCTGAAATAAGCACCCAGGAGGCAAGAGTTGATGGTCATTATTTCTCACCTCGATCATCATTTCTTTCAGGGACCCTTCACCCCGAGGGAGTTTACCTTGTGTAAAGCCTAGATACCAACCCATGACAGGTCAGGTTGCTACATTGGGGGATGCCGAAGTAGAACAGAGTCGTTAGGTTTGTAGAACGGGGATCACGCAGGTTGAGTGGTGGGTGGGTGTTAGTATGGGTACCAAGTGGAGTCCCCCGGTCTTTCCCTAATACCTGCTTGAGTAGGTAGACTGAGGAGGGAGAGAGTACCTTGGAGGTCTAATAGGAAGAGACCCCAATAATGGACAATGGAACATGGCTGCTGAGTAAAGTTATGTAAAGTCAGGCGATTAGGGGGCGAGACCGGCCAGTTTTGGCATAATAGGCCATCAAATGTGAGATTTTATAAAATTTCCTTACTTTGCAGATACCACTGAATAAGGGGACAAGGGTGAAAGCAGAGGGGACAGGGGGTGAAAGAGAGGGTGACTTTACAGATAACTTTGGTGCGTAAGGAAAGTTTCCAAGTTTCAACAGAAGTGTCATAAGTGCACCTGAGGCAACTTCAGCCTCAAGGCGGGCAGGCGGGCAGACAGGCAGGCAGGCAGGCAGGCACAGAGCATGGTACTGTATACATTCTCTATGATCTTCCATCTATCTACAACAAACTATGATCATGCCTTTGTAACCACCACACATAAAGCATCTGAATTCTCAGAGGTGGGGGGAGTGGGGACCATAAATTAGTTGGTGGCAGCAACATTATTGGCAAGACATTCGTGGGCGGCGGCTGCAGCAGCAGCAGCAGCAGCATTGGGTGTTCAGGAATTTGAAGAATTTTTTTATCATTGGCAATTCTTGCAGTGGTCTATGGGCTATGGCAAGTTTCTAGGCTTCTTGTAGCTAAGAAGGGCCTTCCTTCCAAAGCTTGCCAGATCTGAACTTCTTTTTCTTAAGTTTATACAGTTCACAACTGCAAAGCCCAGCCTGAAAAGTGAGAATCCAGAGATGGGTGATATTTGCATCAATTTAATGCTTGCTATTGATTTTCTTGAGAACCCAACTGTGTGGTGTTGTGATAGCTGTCAATGAACAAGTGATTGCGAACTCGTTGGGATACTCAGCACCATACAAATCTGCTCAACTACAATGGATAAAAATCAGGTTCAAGTTTTCTTGGCAATCCAGAGGTACTTCAGATGACTGCCATGCCATGCCATGCCATGCAGCTCTGTCAATGTGACTCTGAGACCATTATCACACAGAACTACAAACAGGTTTCGGTTATAAGCTGCGCACAAGCAAAAGCAGCAAAATGAATTTTTTTTGGTACATGGGTTAAGGTACGGTTTTGCCCTGGTACATAGCATATTTTTTTGTTCCAAAGCTTGTGCTGTTATTGACCCTGGATCGCCTCTGCTTTACCCTCATGAAAAGCAAGAAAGCAAATTCTCCTGGCAGTCTGACAAAACCTTCAGGGTGTAACTAAGGTACACAGACTTGCTAGTGCAATGAAATCCTCCACCCACCTACCCACCACCCACCCAATGCCTCCAAACTCTTGCAGAACATAAGTGGAACTTTAGAAGGTCCAGTTTGTGATATAGCCAAAGTGAGTGAAGATCATCCACATGAAAATTTAGCCAAATTTGGCTAAAATATAAATACGAAAGAATCTTTCTATTTCACATCCTTCTATATTTTTGACACATACCTGAACCATGTATAGAAATATGGCGATTGTTGGTCTAATTTTGGCTATTGAAAATCTCATAAGGCACTTTGATTTCATAACTATTTAATATTAGCTTAGGGTGAGGAATCAGGATAGGGAACTGATTGGGGCTCCACCAGAGACAACCATGTGTATTATGCTCCCGCCTCCCCCTGCAAGCCCGGGCCCTCAACTGACACTATGCCCACGAGATAGTAGTTGACCACTCCAGTGCCAGAGGGAATTTTGGGAGTCTAGATGTGGTCATGATGGATTAACGTAGTCCTCATTATTGGTATCTCTCTCTCTCTCTCTCTCTCTGGCTTAGAATTGTTGGAGGGCATGTGCAAGTGCAACAAATTAAATGTAGCTCAATCTTCAACACAAAAGTGTGCATGCTCTTCAGTCAGTGGTACCCAACAAGAACTCAATTTTTTCAGTTGTATTCGATCTATGATAAATGTTTCAAGTATGAATTGTATTATATCTCAAGACTGGAATGCAGGTTTGAAAATTTAACTTAGTGGTTGAAAGCTTCTTCTTCTTCTTTGTGGAGAACATATTGGGTTCGAATTTTGTTTACCAGCTTCCATCTTCTTTCAGGATGGGTGATATTTATGAAAGAAAACGGTTGTTGTTGGCATGGCATGCAACACGAAACAAATCCCTCAAAAATTTCACTTGTATTTGAGCTATGATAAATGTTTTAAGTATCAATTTGTATATCTCAATACTCAAAATCTAGGTTTCAAAATTTGGCATAGTGGTTGAAAGCATCTTCTTTGTTGGGAAATTATGGAGTTTGAGTTTGTTTACTAGCTTCCATCTTCTTTCAGCATGGGTGAAATTTATGAAAGAAAAGGTTGTTGGCATGCTCTCTACGCTCAAACTTGGGTCAACCTTTCTCTAACCAGCCCGTGAATGTTCTCCAACCATCAACAATCAAATTGCCCATAGAGAGCATCCCAATAACCTCTTTTTTTTCTTGTTCTTCAACTTCTTAACATACACACCTGATTGTTGAACCTTTTTTTGGGGTTAGGTGCCCCTTGGGTTATGCACCTACCTATACTCACCCACCTACTTAATTACATACCTAATTTACCAACTTCAACCCTACCTATCATCTTTCACCAACCTACCTATTGTAACTTACATATCTACCAGTTTAATTCTTATGTACACACCTACCTATTTACCAACCTACATCCTACCTTCAACTCGCCTAAAAGGCATGACACTTTTAATAATAGGAATCATAGATTGTAACTTGTTTGTAACTTGGATTTGTAATTACAATACAAGTTGAATAGGATATCTTACTTGGTCTAATCGACTATGTGTAGTTTAGCAAAAACATACTAAAAGTTGAAAAAACAACTTAATTATCATCACATTACTAGATTCCATTAAACGTAATTGATAATAGTTGATTCATCATCTTGCTCTCATCCAATTTGTATCACATGCACAACACTATCACATTTATAATTTCAAAGTTGGTTGATATTATAATATAATTAAAAATATAACTAGTGGCACTTGTAATTGGGGTGGTATCAAGGATTACACCAATTTCAATTGTAGAAGTAACCGATTTGGCCAATAGTCACAAAACATTGGTCAAAATGGATAAAATTTCTAGTGTTGTAACTAGGTTGCTTATCACATGGGTAGATCATGTTGGCATCTATCATTTCTTAACACTTTGCTTGCACTCCTCATGTTATAATTTAATTTTTCACATTTTACTATGGCTCCTTGTGTTTTGTTCTTTGTGTTGTACTCCATCTTTTCATGCTTGTTGTTTTCTTCACACTTTATTCTTGCATTTTGAGCCTACTCTTGTTAATCATGCTTTATTCCAACTCATCACACTCTTTTATTTGTCATTCAGTAATTATTCTATGATAATTTGGGCTTTGTTCTTACTTCTCATGATTTATTCCTTTTGTTGGTACTTCGCCTCTTTTTGACACTATGCAAATCGAAGGAGTTTTTCAAACAAGTGCATGTCAAGTTTTAACCTTTGATCATTAAGAAAGTATTTTTTTCCTTTAAAAAAATTTTGCTTGCTTGTTTTTGTGTTTGTTAATGTTTTTATGGTCTTAATTTATTTTGATTTATTTTTTGTGCATTCATCCATGCATGCATGTTTTGGTTTGTGTATGTGTATGTACAAAATTGTGAGAATTTTGAATCAATTGTGAAAGTTTGAATCAATTTGTGAATCATTGGAAATTATGGTATTTTGAGCTTTTGAGGAGCCACAAAGGTAAAAAGCTTTTCAAGTGAAAAACATGTTGATGTTCCACTTTTTATTAATTGATGAACTAGCCTTCATTTTTTAAGTATGGAAATTATAAATAATATTTTCAAAAATGTTTGACATCAAAGGTCTTCAAATTTATTTGGAGTTCTACATTTATGCATGGTATTTTATGTTAAACAAATATAAGATTATGAACAAACTTTTGGTATCTTCATAAGGTGTTCATGTCATTATAGGAATGGCTTGTAAGGTGAAAGCACACTAAGCACCCCCAAAATTGTAGTAACATGTATAATACTTTTGCAATTAATTTTTTTGGTAATGTATGGACATCACATTTTGGATTATATTTGTTTGTTTTAAGTATATTTCATTAGCTTTAGACTTCATCTAATCAATTATTTTAAAACTTTCAACAAACATTGAAAAATTTGAATGTATGGAATATATTCATGACAAAATAATACCCATCACAGAGTTTGAAAATTTAAATATATACTTCAAAACTAGGGTTGTGAATCAAAATTTTGGGTGAAACTTTTTATGGTGTATGATATTGATATACATCAATTAAATCTAGGAAAATTTAGAAATTAAAAAATTTTGGATGAAATTTCATTCTAGAAATGTGTTTTTTTGCATTTGTGTAGTAATGAATGCATAATAATATCCTATTTTTAGGAAAAAAACCAGTACCACATCAAAGAGGAGGAAGCTTTATAAATGGGCGTTGCATTATTTTTTCAATTTTCTTTTGTTTGGTGATGTTTGATGAATCATAAACATAAGGCCCTGTGGTCGTTGAAAAACTATAAGTTATAAACTATATGTACATTGATTTTATCCAATCCTCTTCATTTAACCGTTGGATCAAAATGAACTTTGAGTTCAAAAATGTTGTTGTGCAAATTCTAAAGTTTTTGACTTGTGTTTAGGATAACCAAAGGATGTTATCAAAATTTTAGCTTATTGTGTACTATAATACTTGTTATACATCACCTTTTTTGAAATGGCTCACCTTTAATGTGCTTTCACCCTATAGACCTATTTTACACATGGTTGGCTTGGGAAACATGTATTGAACTCTTGAATATGCATTTGAGTTTATAATCCATTATCACTTGGATACAAAACACAAAGAAATTGAAAACATAAAACCACAAGGGTTTTGTGAAGGCCACACTTTCAATGAAGTGCCATGGACCATTGTTGCAATGCCACAAAAGATATTCAACAAGATTGTATTATGACATTCCATTCTTCTTGCATGTAAGAAACAAAAAAAACAAAAAGATAATTCTTGGTTGACACAACTTCTTTAGGGTGAAAAGTTCTTCATGATTTGAAATAATGGAGTGTTACTTTTCATAATAAACTTTCCCAATGTTCCCAACATTTATTATTTGCAAATTTATAACCTAATTGCAATTCTCCAATGGAAAATGTATATCCATCCAATAATAAACATGACATGATTTCAATAGCTTTCATTACCTTGTTGTCATCACAATATATTGTGTTTAACTATGATAACAAGTTAATGGAAATAAACATTTAAAGGCTTCGAGTGCAAAGATAAGCCTTAGGAGTGGGGCATTCTCATCTCACAACTAACCCCAATTTTGGGTTTGCCCTCATAAAAAATGAGGGCAAAACTTTTGACAATTCTACACATAAACAAGGACCAATTTAGGAATTGGGGCTATTTGTCTTGAAATCATTGAACATTAAAAGCTATAACAAGTTCAATGTAGGATTAGGTTCCATCTTATTACAAGACTAAGTGGTGTACCTAGATGGGTACATACCTTTTTTGTGACAAATTAATTTATTTTAAGTTTCTTAATGTGATCGACAATCTTAATAAATGTCTTTCACATGATGGACTAAGAAAGTTGGACCTTCATGCAAAATTTGAAAATTAAATAATATCAATTGAAGAAAATTTTGATAAAAAACTTTAATTTTTTTATAATAACATTGGATTACATATTTATCAAATTTTAATGTTGTTCCACACTTCAAACACCACCCTCCGATTGAGATTCTTTAATTTTATCTTGCAAAAAATGGACATTCTCGTCAAAACATCCAAAACATCCAATAAAGCTTGCAAGTGGTTCAAGTTTGTAGTTTGTTTTGAAAATCTCATTTCACAAATTGCAGTACTTGAAGGAATCAAAAATACCATTTGTTAAAGTTTCATGCTTAGCGTGGCCAATTGAAATACAACTAGTTGATGTCTACACATGAAAATTCCCATGCTTTAAACAAGTGTTTGTTTTCAAAATGATTCTTCAAAGTTTACACAAATTTTAACAATTCAACTCTCCTTACATCATTTTCAATGTCTTTCAATTCAAATTTCATGATCAATATCTCCAACCAATATTCTATTGCATTGATATAAGTTTCTTCATCACATGGGTTTTGGATTAAAAAAAATTGATACATTAAAATATATATTAGGTAAACAAATCTTTTGTTCAAGTTATCCACAATTGATTGCACAACAAATTCCATTGATATTGACAAGTTCTTAAAATTTACTTAATGTATGGCAGTCATCAAACATGTTTTTGTTTTCGTCCATAAACCATAAAGGCATTATGAATCTTTATTTTTAGAAAAAGCCACCTTGAAATGAAATAATAGCATGTTTATGAAAGGGGCATTGTGTTTTTTTCCCATTTAATTTTTTTTATGGATGTGGCATGGAACCAAAAGTATGGGTCTCTTGGCATTAGATAATGATTCCAAATTATATGGACATATGATGTATATGTTGTATAGATAACCATCTTGAATCTTGACCGTTGGATCAAAATTAAAGTGGGTTTTTTGGTAATATTGCCTTGTTTATGACCAAACTCATGGTTCTTGTGTTGTATTTTCCTTACTTTATGAATAATTCTATTAGCAATGTGTTTTCCCAAAATTTGTCAAAATTGTTGACATTGAAATAATGTGATAACATATTAACTTTAAAATGAAACATGTTTTGAAAAATGAATTTTTTTCTCAAAATTTTGGAGATTCTTTTCATAAGGAAAAGAAGAAATTTGTGGTGACATATTGTCATTTTTTAATTTTTTTTCACCAAGATGCAAAATTTCACCACTTCTTTAAATGCCAATTACAACATTTGACACCCATTTAATACATATCTATAAATAATTACACCAATCTGCTTATATATTTCTTGAATTAACATATAACCAATAAATAAAAATGAAATTCTTTTACCATGAAATCAATGTAGGTGATTGAATTCAAATGAAATGGAAAATTGGTTAATGACAAGCCAATATTCATGTTATAAGATCATATGGTTGCCCTCCCTTATTAAGCCCTTTTAAATGGTCATAATATTCATTTTGTAAGACCAATTTTTTTGTAACCAAAAAAATCCATAACAATTGGATGTTATTAATTTGACTTAACACAAAGTAATTTGTAAACCTTCAATACTAATTTTATGAAATAATTCACAAAAATCAAATAAAATTTAAAATTCCAATTTCAAAACAATAATTATGGTATGAAAGAGAAAGTTAGATTGTGAAACAAAATGACATACAACATAAATTTAAAATACAAATCCATGGGGAGGCCTTTTGGAAAGCAACTTAAATGCCTTCTACCAAATGTATTGATAGTTTTATGTAGTTGGGATTCAAATACTTAAGAAAATATGAATTAAAATAAATTAATTAAAGGACAATGTAAAATTTTTATTTTTAAAAGCTATGTTTGGTGTTACTTATTTTTCCAAAAAAAGAAATGTAGTGCATGCCAAGGATAAATTCCTTGAGAAAAAATAAATTCAAGTTGAAATCTCATAGGATATGCTATCTTTATCATATATTGTTTTCCTAAACATGATTATTGGGAAACAATCAAATCTTTTCCTTGGGGAACTTGGTGCCACTTCTTTAAACAAGGAATTTGGGAAAAAGATTCTTCTCCAAGGAAATTGGTTCCATTTCTGCAAAGCATGTAAGAATATATTCATTCATTGGGGAACTCAATGCCACTTCCTTAAGGAAGGCATTTGTGAAAAAGTTTCTTTTCCAAGGAAATTGGTTCCATTTCTCCAAGGCATCAATGAATACATTCATTCCTTGTGAAACTTGGTACACTTGTTTTGGTGAAACATATGGGAAATAAAATGATTGATGAGAAAACATGTGAAGAACTTGACCACACCTTTTAAAATGAAGTTATTTCTTCCTTAGTGAAATAGGATACCACCTTCGTATTTGATTATATTTCAATAGCAAGCAATTTGCATAATGAAAATTTTCATTTAAAAAAAAAGGTTGCACAATGGATGGGGGAAAAAAAAACTTTGCCAAACTCCCTAAGAGAAAATATTCAAAAAGATTACACCCTAAGGTTTTTGGAAGATTGCATAATGGATGTGAAAAGTTTGAGACCTTAGTCATTTTTCCTAAGGAATATTTTGACATGTTATCCAACTTCCCCAATGGAGGTTTTCCCGACATTTTTCTTCTTTTTCATATGCATCCTTCATGGAAATTGAATCAAGAATCCTACAAAAATTTATTATCAAATTCCCCTATAATAATCTTTCACCTTTGAAAATATAACAAACACATTTTGACTCTTGTTGGATAAGTTGGCACAAGACCCTTTGGATATGGTGCCATGACATTTTTTTGTGTTGTTTACATAATGGTGTTTGACAATATTATGCCCTTGTGGGGGGAAATGACTGGGGGTCAAACCCCTATGTTTAAAAAAAAATCATGTATAGTGTGCTTTTGTACATTTTCCCTATCATCCTTTTCCTTCAACAAAATTGAGTTATGATAGTTCTTCATCACAATTAATTTTTTATTGTGGTGGAAATTTCAAAGTAGAAAAATATTTAAATTCTTTTAAAATATCCTTTAAGTAAGTATGCCATTGCTTGACCCATTTAGCCTTTTTTTTAGTGTGAAAATTCACACTAACACAAGAAAAAAAGATTCTTTTGTTGCAAGATTCCTTTTATTTGGGAAAAAATTCGTTAGATTAAAAATTATTAAAGAAGATTTGGCCAAGAATTTACAAGTTTCAATAGGTACCCAAAAAATAGAAGGATTCTTAAATGTTAATACTTTCTTATTAAGGTTTTAGCGAAATTTGGTTACAAGAGGCTATGGAGGATTGTGATTTGTGGTGCATGCCAAAATTGAAAAAATTCATGGCGCCATCTGGTTAATAATAATTTTTTTCACATGGCATTTGAACTCCTAAATGAAAAAATTCTTAAATGATTTAAAATAATTGGTGCAAACTCCAAAATGTTCGTACATGTTACCCTCATTGAAAATGGCATGAATGTATTTCTTCCTATGTGTTTAAGCTTGTGGCCCCTTAACATATTTGGTAGTCACGTCCTTAAACATGTATTCAAAAGCCCTTCATTGCATCTTACTTTTGAAATTACCTTTTTATTTTTTTGAACTTTTATGACACTTTATGACCAATATCCTTCTTGCAAAAAAACCTTCATTAGTCACAGGTCATGTTCAAAATCTTTGACAACTTTATTGACCAAAAAACAAAAAAACAACAACAAACAACAACTAAAAGGAAAGGTTACTTTTAGTGCTTTCTCACTTCCCTCTATGTCCAAGACTCCAAGTAACCTTTTTTGATCCTAGGGTTGTGATGGTATGAGAATATAATGTTTGATTGTTATGGTTTTGTGTGCAAGGGTGCAAATTGGATCCTCATCCCATGAACATTCCTTTTGTTTTACTAAGCTTAAACTTTTGCTGTAACAAGGGCCACTTTAGACAAGGGTCAAAGGAGCAAGGTCCAATGAAATCGAGCATTCTTATTGGTCAAAGAGCTTTAAATTGGTCCCAAGGCCTTTAGACAAGGGTTCAAGACTAAGATAAATCAAATTGTAATTTAACCTACATCACATCATTTTGGAGGGAAAATTGATTGGTCCGGACCAATAAAAGAGAGCTTAAAAGAGAGCTCATGATTTAGAGAACCAAAGCGTAAGCTAGGGTCCAAGGTTGATCATTTCTTTTTTTTGGGTTCTTTTTCACTGTTTTTTTTTACCCTTGTTGCTCAAATTTTGTGAAACTAGAAGACATGCTATGGATCAAGGAGATTGTTGAGAGCACACCAACTCCCCCATTTTTGACCAATTCTAGAGTTGACATGGTTGCTATGAGTGCATTTTTAGTCTTTTCAAGTGCACAAAATGGAGTTGAATTAGAAGGTGAAGTAGAAAGTGAAGGGTTGAAACACTAATTTTCACAAGTGGAAGAGGATTTGGATTTACAAGAAAACTTTAAATTGGTCCCCATTCCAAACAAAAGAGCACCAAGGAAGAAGGTGGTCATGGTGAAAGGAAAAGATGAAGAAGGTGAAAAAGCTAGAAAGAATATCCATTGTGTGTAATAAGATGATTAAACTTTATTTTTTTAAAATTAAAAATTAAAAAAACCATGAATGAAAGGAAGAAAAAAAGGGAAAAGACCAAAGGTTAACCTAATCCTCTCACATGTAATCTCACTTTTTTTTATATTGGACCCTCAAATTGGACCCCAAGCCTTTAGACACACTCATTGTACTTTAGAAAAAAAAAAAATTATGTGAAAAAAGGTCCAATTTTGTTCAAATTGGTCCCCGTACCCTTGTTTAAAATGGTCTTAAGTTATGTGATGCACCCCCAAATGCTTGCCACAAGGTATTAAGGTAAACTTTTAACACAATGCATAGCAAACGATTTTTATGCTTTTGATGCATTTTTTAGTTCCATGCATTATGACAAGGTCATGTGAGAGCTTTGGGATGGGAATATTACAAGTTATTCAAGTTGAACTTTCAATCATCAAATTGTACAAATTAAACAAAAAGGTGGTTAGTGCAATTTGGAGCCAAAATGGTGTCATGGGAAAAAAAAATTAAGACAAAGGGGTTTTCAAAATACTAAACAAATCATGAAAAAAGTAACCTTAATTTTAATACAAAACACAAAAATCAATACAAAAACATGAAATATGTAAGATATGAGTTCCAACGAAACTTTATTATGGTAAAACATCAAAACATAACAAGGCTATGGTTCAAAATCATGCCTTATATTGGTATTGAATGGATTGAAAGTAATGAGGGGAACTACATCTATTTATATATGTTAGAAAACCTTGCCAAAGGAAAATATTTCAAGGAACCTTCTTGGGCACATTCTTGATTACATTGTGGGGGTTCATTCATGGTTGGGGTTCCAAAAAGGAGTGTCTAATTGAAGAAGGATCATAAAGGACAATTTTAGATTTTTATATTTTTATAGTGTGTAGTATATTGCAACTATGGTGTATTATTGTGTTCCTACTATTAGAGTATTGAGAAAAAAATAATTTTAATTTCAATAATTATTGGATGTTTTATAAAAGTCTTTTTGAGTATTTGATTGATTTACAGTCAATTGTCCATATTACAATTTATCATAAATGAATTAAAAGGAATGCATAAAATGACGCAATTGATTTTAAAAAAAAACTACAAAAAAGACATGCTTTTATGCAATTGCATGTTCATTAGGTCAATTTGATGAAAAAATAAATCATTCGAATAATAGAGCCAAAACCTAGTGTGTCGCCCATCATTCGACTTTCTTCTCTTCACTGCCAAAATATTCGCCAATATGAAAATTTCAAAATCTTGAAATTTTAAAACAAAGGGTTGCAAGGGAAATGATTCCTTTATTAAATCATTTGGCTAGTTCTATATTCATTAAGTTCACAATTTCTAATTTTAGATGCAAAAAACATGCTTAGTTGATTTTTAAAACCCAGGCATTTTTTGTGTTTTTACTTGTAATCCAAAATGATTTTGCAAAATTATGTACATATATGAAAAATCACCACCACCGCATGAATTATCTTATCTTGGATTAATCAAACTTTCATACTTAAATTTATCCAATGTAAATGTTATTTGTAAAAAGTAGCCTTAAAAAATCTTGAAATCTTTTTCCCATTTTTTGGTACCCAATAATGAATGGACCTATGGATGTATAGTGGACAAATTTCATTTATGATGATGTTGACCATGATGTTAACAATGATGTGGGAAAACTATTGTGAGATGTCATATGTGGCAAATGGTGCACAAATAAACCATGGGTTAATACAAATCCACAAGATTCATTACAATTTATACTTGGGAGAACTCATCGCCTATAGTATAACATAAAGTTCCCCATGGTAATTACATTGAAGTATTCATTTTTCTTGGGATTCCCAAGTGAAAGTTGCAAAACTAAAACACCCATGTATGTGTCCTTGTTCTATGGAATGTCATAAGGTCCAATCATGTTGATAAGATTCATTTTAGGCATAATGGCATGTTTACAATTCTCAAAAACTAAATTAATATTGAAAATGTGTGTTGTAATTGTCTAACAATGTTTATAATATATCAATTTAACATTTGGATGAATTTGGAAATAATCCAATAAATATAAAACACCTTTTAACAATTTTTATAATTCATAACCAATGCATTTCATTCTTTGAAAAATACTAAAATAATGTAAAAACATTATTTATGCATTATTGTTTAACATTGTTTAACCAATTTTGTTACCACATTAACTTTATCAAAACCATTCAAGAATTACATCAAGAGGTGCCAATAGCTCCTTTTGTCCTATTTGCACCCCATAATTTCTTCAAATGATATCCAAATTTGACATTTTAAGGGTTTACCTTGTAACCATCAGTGAAAAGAACTTTTCAACACCATATCAAGCTTTTCAATCAAACTTGATTTGACCTTTCAAAACTTTATTTAAGTGGTAAAAAATGATTGACAATTTAACTTCTAACCCTTCAAATGGTCATGACTTATGATGTAAATCCTTTGGAATTAAACTTCATTTAACTATAGTAATTTTGGCTTAACATTTTCATTGCTTCAAAAGTGACTCAATTTGGACAAGGTTTAGTCCCCAAACCTTGATCTAAAGATTTAGGACACCTCAAAGATTTTTGATTTCAAAATGGGAGTTCAATTTGGGAGTTATTCCCTTTGATTCTCACACATAACTACATGTGAGAATATGTTTGGATTCTCTTGCATTCATTCCATATTTCAACCCCTTGATTGGCTTAATATCAAAAGAACTTCAAAACTTTATGTTTTTTCATCTTATGAATGACACTTTGTTATTCATTTTGGGGGTTGGTTGTGACACCCTCCCCACCTAAAGAAATGTGTAATGCTTTCATTGACATTATTGGATTTTAATTGAAGAACCCAATCAAAATCCCATCCATTTCAAGCCAAGCTTCCATTTTGTTTTGTCTAACATCATGTTTGTTCTTGCATTTTGTCACAATTTTAAAGGAAGGGTTGTGACATGTGCCATATATCCAAACATGCCAATTTAATGATTTTGGGTCCAAGCCTTCATGAAAACCACTTGAACCCAATATTAAACTCTTAACTAATAGAAGTGTTTGGTTTTGGATTTGAATTAGGCTCGAGCTCCCATGTAAATTGATATACAACAAGTTGATTGTTTGATGGACGACTTTCATTCACTTCAAGTACACAAAAAAACATAAGGAAAACATGAAGTGCAATTAGAATCGAAACATGAATTCATTATCAAGACACATGGATTTCACTATGGCATTGACCAATATTGAAAAACTATTTTTTTAATAGTATGCTCCAACTCATGATGGCGATTAAATTGACATGATAAATATTCACAAGACTTCTAACTCCCATTAAAATAAAGACAATTGTTTATCCCACAACTTTTGAAGAAGTGTAACAAGTTAGGACATGCAAAGTTAGTTTTTTATAACTTTTTTTGGGAGCTTTTTGATATCATGTTAATTTTTTCTATTAGACATGATTGGGTTTCCAAATTGTGTTGTGAATACACAAATTCCTGTTGGTGTGCTTTGTGTCCCCAAGGGTAAACTATATTGGGAGAAAACTTTGTTTAGGGAATAAAACCCATATCTTTTTACAAATATCATTGAGATATTTCAATTTGTCCCAAGATCATTTCATTCAAAGAAGGGCTATTTCTTCAAGCTTCATTTTGAACATTTGTGAGTTCCTTGGAATCATAGTTCCAAATTGAGAATTCGTGTTGGGGGCTTAAGAATAGGTATGTCCTTTTAACTTGCCCATGTTTTATTCTTTGTTTGATTGAGAATCAAACTTTATTTTTAGTGTTCATCTTGTTTCAAAGTTGCATTTGACTTGATCTTTTGTCCATGTTTGGACTAGTTATCAACTTGAAAAACGCTTTTCCATTACCTTCAAGACTTCAATTTAACATTTGCATCTTCACACATTATCCAAACGATTTTTGATGATATGGTTAGTTTTTTATGAGCTTGCATTCTTTTACTTTTCAACAAGCACACAGTTCATAGCTTGGCATATCTTCATATTTTGTTTCTCTTTTGGAAAATTTCCTCATTACATTTGAATTAGGATATCATTTTCATTTTTCTATCATAGACTTGTTTTGGTTGTTTTCAAATAATCCATTGATCCAATAAGTATTCATTTTTTACAATGCATTCATAATAACAAACATACAAAGTGCACATGATGTAGTGTGTGAATGCCTTTGGATTCATTGTTTACAAACTCAACCTTTTTTATGTACAAAAACAATTGCATATGCTAACTTTAGGCACAATTTACTACCTTGTTGACATTGTCATTTTCAAAATTGAGGTTCACACTTTAATTGATGTCATCATTATTAATCTCACATGCATAAAATTATTTAATTCATGATATACATCAAGAATTACAAAAAGAAAAGAAAAGAAAAGAATTATTTTGAATTAGCACTGGAAAAATCAATCTTGAAACATTAACTTGGGCCACACGTTATTATGCACTATTAATGATGATCAACTTTTTTCCTCTTCTTATATTCCCATATTTTTTCCAATAGTTCATCATTATTTATGTGAATGGCAAATTTAATTTGAATAATATCATGCGCATGCAAAGGCACATGCTGATTTGTCTTTTCATATCCATGTTGGTGGGTAGGGAAAAGGAGTGAAATAGTTATAAGGATAGGAGGTAGTTATTAGGAAAGGTAGTAGGAAAGAATGTAGTTATGAGGAAAGAAATGAAGTAGTTAGGTTGGATCACAAATTTAGCATCTTAAGTCTTAATAATCAAAATTTTGCAAAATTTGTTCATTCATGATTTGTATGTTTCACACATTGATGTTGTGAATTGAAAACACATTTGACATACAAATTTGTAGAAAGATGTGAAATTTGCATGACATTTGTTCATTCATAGGTTTGTACTTCATCTATTAACACATTTATACATGTGTCAAGTGTGTTTTCAATACATGATATTTGTGTGTAAAATGTACAAACCCATGAATGAACAAACTTCACACAATTTTCATTATTAATTTGTCACATGGTAATTTTGTGATGAGTGAAAATTGAAGTAGTTATTTTACGAATTGTTTATGGAATTGTCAACCATATGAAGAACTATGCAAAATCAATTGTTTAGGGATGCCCACACAAAAGATTATGCAAAATCTTTCATATATCAATTCCTTGAAATTTCTTATCACTGAAATTAAGACCAATGACATGTCAAATGCTTGTGATGACCACACCTCATAAACTTTAGTCAAAACAAATAGTTTACACCCATGTAAACCAACATAATTTGTGCTTTATATTATTGTCCCTTCTCAAGAATAACCTGATGAATGACACTTATTAAGTTATAAGGTCTAGTTGACATCATAAGGTCATGTTGACAATCAATAAGACCTTGCAATTTCATAAGCATTTTGTTTTTCCAAACAAAATGAAAAGAAAAAGTGCATGTTTCTTCTCATGTGAGAAGGGTCTAAATGTAGACCCTTCTCCTATACAAAATAATCTAGAGGCACAAGGCACCAATGCATCCAGTGGCAGGAAACATTGGTGATCAAGCATAGTAAACCAAATTTTCCTACCTCATTTAGACAGTCTGAAAATGACCATGAAAATGACCAATGTGGCCATCAACTTCACATGGAAATCAGACAATATGGCTGGAATCTAATCCATGGCATCATTCAGAATTGGAGTGACAAAACAAGAGGTTCCTTTGTCCACATGGATTTTCAAGAGACAAAACTCCAGTAGTTGGATCACTGAAATTGTTTCCTTGGGCTAGGGATTCAATGGATTCTAGATCGGCCTACAGGTTCTCAATCTTAGTGGGAGAGCCACAAATTTGTGGTTCATGAAATTTTAATCAGATGTCATTCCCAGAAGACAGGGCTTCCCAGATCACATACATCTAGGCCATGGAAAATTCAGATTCAGAAGGACTGAATTAGGGTGAAGAGAGACAGAAACATACCATGCTTGGTCTGCAAATTTATTGTCATTTTTCTTCTTCAAGTGCATCCTACCTTCTCATTGACGCCAGGTTGCAAGTTCTTCTTCAAGAGCAAGCCACTTATTCAACAAGGTCAAATTGCAGATTCTTAGCAAAAAATTGTGTGAAGCCACCCTATTGACACAATTCAGCTTGCAAAGCTACACTCCTAATGACAACTACCTTAAGATTAGTGATTGTTGATTCCCAAATGCAAACAACTAAGAGCACAAACAGCCATAGGTCTATGACATGAGAGTTCAAGAACCCCATGCAGTCTAACCCTGGAATACTTTGCTCTCACATGACTCATTTGCCTAAATCTGAAAAGCAACACATGTAATAGACTCTAGAGAGTTTGTGGAAGCCTTGAATCAAGTCCATATAAAGAAATCTACTTCTGTTCTGTAGACCTGGGTTTAAGTGTGACACAAATCCTCTTCAAGGTGTTTGACATGATTGTTGTAGTAGATCACAAACCCACTTTTAGTTCATCATGAATGATGCCCTGGGAAATTTGAAATTGAACTACAAGACTTGGTACGTAGCCAGTCAGGACAGCACTGCGAAATTTGCTAAACCATCTCCAGGTGAGTGACCTACTAGCAACTTGCTCAAATGGAGTACATGATAATCTGCAAAAACACGATATCCTACTGGTGCTGTGAAAGGCTCAAAATGGCACTTAAAACTTGGGTGTTGGATCCATCCAACCACACTTGTATTTCCTGAAACTGTCTTCAAAAAAGGTAATTGCTGGAATCACATAGAAAAATAGCAACACAGAAGATTTGAAACTTCCTTATCAGAAGTGCAAGACTTGCTCTAGAAGGTGAAGGAAACGGCCAATCAGAAGGACATAACCAAATGTGGAATGGAACCTGTGAACCAAGAACCAGTTTTAAATTAGTGGATTGGTGGACTAAAGAAGAGAGTATTACATCCTTGTTGTTAGACACCATGTCTCACATTTCCTGTACAATGAAATCATGAAAGGCAGTGGTGGAGATCAACCCCTTCTCACACCTAGAGACCACAAAACAGTCCACTTGACCATAGTAAGTCAAAAGTGGATGAGACTGTATACCAAAAATCCGATGAGAAAACTGCAAAGCTAGACCCATAACATCTAGGACGCTCACCTACAAGTATTCCTACACGTTCCTCCAACATACCACAACATTACCGACCCAATGCCAACCACCTCCCACTTCTCCTAAAAGAATATTCAGCATGCACCCAGATAGGCAATCCACCTCTAACCTTCATTTGAAATTCTTCTGAAGTGAATTGTGTTCATTAAGAATCATGACAAGCCTCCATCAGAAAGGTACAGGAAACCATTCTCAGAGCCTGAAACCATGGCATGAACAAATTTACCAAGGCAGGGAGAGAAGTGTTGCTTCTTGTCTGTTAATGTGTCAGGACAAGAGCCAAAGATAAGACATAGGACCTCTTGCAACGCACAAATGCTTGGAAATGAAATGACTTTGAAGTTTGGCATGTGTTTTGCTCCTTGTCGGTAGCTGATTCATGTTTGCATATGGAAGGATTGCAGTTCACCCCAAGGTTTGAGAATGTCCTTCCATAATTCCTGCTAAAATATTGGTGTCTGGGCAATTGAGCAGAAGACATATAGAACTGGTGAGTTGTAGCTAGTTTGATCCTTGCCAACAATCAATAATTGTATTTGTTCTGTGCAGCCTATTCTTCTTCTCCTTCTCCCAGCAACATCAGATTTATGTTTTGTACACTAGTTGGAAATGACATTCAACTAGACTGAGGAATGCTTTCATACATGCTACTTGGCAAGGTTTCTTACATGAGAATTTTAGTTGAGAAATTCGTGAACGACTGACACCTTGCTATTTTTTTGCTACTACTCCTGTGTTTCCAATTGGGCATCTTTGGAATTCTGCTGGGGTTTCTGAGGATTCTGCTTCTGCTAAGATGTAGAATTGCTCTCCCATGTATTGCTTGAGTCTCCTCAACTTCATTGAAATGTTGATGCCATTTCTAGCAGCAACCATGTGGTTCTTTTCTAGTTTGAAGTGCTAAAAGTCAGTGTTGTCCTTACGAGAGGTTACACCTTGACCACGCTGCCTGGATGCTTATTGAAGCATAATTCTCTGGGACTGTTGACACAGACACTCCTAAAAAAACTGCCACCTGCTTTGTCTAGTATTACAATCAGCAGAGTTCCTGTTTGCCATTTGGTATCATTATGAAGAAATTGGTGCAGCAAAATGTGTAGTAGACTCCATGGCATGGTGTCTTTCGTTCTCATAAGACGTACTTTCAAGAAAGTTCAGTAAATTTGTGCAGGTCATGGTCTAGGTGGTTGTTCATCGTGTGATACGAGGGAAGCATTTCTCCTTTGCTACATGCTCAAGAAATGACAGCATTTGCCAACTTGCAAAGATTCAACTTCAGCTGTAGGTATGCCATAGATTTGTCACAAATGAGAAAATGTTTACATCCCTCTACTAAGGAACTGGTCAAGTGCACTTATTGGGATAATTCTGGCTTTCTTCCATTGGCTTTGTATGTGTCTGAAAACCTCATAGGGTTGCTGCACAGACTGGAGTATATGATGAGTCTGTTAAGGCAGATTTCAGGCATTTTGTTCTAAAGTTACTGACAGGCTGAGGTGTATGCAACCTTAGCAATTCAGGCGAGTTTGAAAATCTACATTCAGATCACACAGGAATTATAAGCCACTTAGTCTACTACTACCATAGTACCTTGGTAGTTTTAGACACAAGTCTGTTGAATCATTAATTAATATTGAAATTTTCATTTTGACAAATAGGATATTCTTGAAATTTCAACAATTCCCTTCACAAATTTTTGTTATTTGAATTTTTTTCCCCAAAAAATCAACATTTCTGAAAATAATATAATTAGTGTTGAAGCTGCCAAGGTACCTTGTAGGGTAAGTATGTGGAACATGAATCAAGGAAGAGCCATGAGGGTCATGCCTGTAGTAGCAAGACACCATTCTCACTTGTTCTTATGTCCAGCTTTCTGTTTTACACCGATTGCAACCCAGAAATGCCAGTAGTCTACTATTTAATGGTCATTTCTTGTTTACTTCTTCACTTGTCTTTCGATGAGTTAGTTTGGCTAAGAGCACCAAAGGTTTCACAGATACTGATTGAAGGAAACAAATTGAAAGAATAAGGTGAAAAAAATTGGAGTAGCATCACAAAGAAAGAAAGAAAGAAAGAAAGCAAGCAAGCAAGCAAGCAAGCAAGCAAGCAAGGAGCCTCCACTGAAAATCCATTGAGCTTTTAGGTAGACTTAGAGCACAGGCCAACAAGACTGCATGAACACCCTTTATTGTCATTAACAAGCATGAGATTCTCAGGTCCATGTGATCTGGTTTGAATGAAGACAGGAGCTTGAAAGCCCATGGCCCTTGATTCAAAGCCATTGTAGCTTACTCTATGGGCTACATTTTGTGAGAAATATCGTACCTGCAATTACTCTATGGGTTACGTTTTGTGAGAAATATCGTACCTGCAACTGATAATTGGCACCTTCTTTGCTGAATATTTGTTTATTTTAGAAAATGAAGTTCTGCAGATTCAAATTTAACTTTTCAGAATTTCAATAGTTGAGGAATAAGTATGCAAAAGTACACCATGTATTGTGTATGTGCAATAGTTACTCAACGGTTGGGGCAATAAACATAAAAGAAACTGGAATTTTTTATCCCATTTTCTCTCTTTTCTCTTCTTTCTGCTTTTGTTGTTGGGGACTTATCTGGTAGCTTGTGTGTTTTCAAATCTGTTTGTGCTACTCGTGGTGAGGACCATTTTTTTAATTTGTTGGTCTTGCCTACCAAGGCAAGAATATTGTGTTTAAATTCATTATAGAGTATAGTAGCTTAATGGATTTTGGCCACTAGGTAATAGGTCTATTTTTATATGAGGATTTTTGAGAGATGATATTTTGACTTGTGTTGAAACTTGAGATTAGTTATAGAGTTATAATATCTTGAAAGGTTTTGATTTCTTATAACTATAACAAAAAGGTGTTCTTGTATGTCAAGTGATTTCATTAAATTTTCAATGAATTCAGTGGTTTTAGTAAACAGGGATTAGTGGGAAAGTAGTGCATTCACTAATTTAATGAATGGGGATTAATAAATTGCACTCACATTTTGTAATAATGATTTTTAGAGGATTTTCTTAAAACATTGTATTTTTGCATGGTGAAATAGTTGAATTTCCATAATTCTTCATTTGCCTTAAGATACTTTTTAATGTAAATGGCAAGGCCACTGTGAGACAGACCCTTTGTTATCCTTCATACAATGTGTCATTGTCCGTGCTAATAGCATGCTGATTCTCTTTCAGGTACAAGAATGAATGAAAAAGAAGTACCTTCCCAAAGGTACTCTGCCAGCATCACCGGAATCATCCCAATTTCATAAGATTTAACTCACATACATGACCTAAAAATACACTAAAAGAACGAACCTTTACCAGCAGTAAAAATACCTCACCTCTTCTTAAGGCATGAATATGAACCAGGGAACTTGACATGCATCTATCACCTCATTTAGTGCAGCTGGGAAGTTGCGGTCCTAATAAGTGGCTAGGAGGGATGCTTGAATCTGAAGAGGCAATTTGTGATGGCCATGCAGTTTAGGCTTATTGTGGTGGGAAAAGTCATATTCTATTGGAGTGTTGGTGGAGAATGGTTACATTTAGGCATTCCATTTTTCTCACTTAAAATAAAGCATAGCAGGACCAAGTTGATGAGAACCACAATCCGCCCAATGTACAAACTCTGCTATGACCCCGAAAATTTGCCAACACTGGATGAGGCAGCAGACCAAAGGTCTATTTGCCATCACCACCAATTTTTTATTACCTCCATAGATTCAAACCATCCCTCAGGTCTATTTGCCATCACCACCAATTTTTTATTACCTCCATAGATTCAAACCATCCCTCAGGTCCCACAAACTTTGGATGATTGGACATGCTCCTATCAGCCCCAACGATTTGCAAGCCCATCAGTTTTGGTCTGAGTGAACCAGCAAACCAGTGCACCATGCCAGATGGATGGTATGTACTAACTACCCAAACATATCTGCCTACCTAGTAGGCACCAAGTGCATTACCTACCTACTTATGCCTATGTAATCACTTACATCCTTACCTACTTGTCTACGAACACTTTTATCCAATTTCATAGGTAGTTTCAAGTAGTGTGAGGTGGAAGTGAGAGGGTTTACATGATAGGTTACCAAGGTTTCTGGTGATTCATCCAGAACTGAGTCATAAGTCATAAGGGGTTTTCAATGGATGGTGTACTGTTGGGTACTGAGTCACATAATCCATCAGTTTCACCAAACAGTTGGCGATGGAAGTACCCATGCTTGGTAGATGAGTTAAAGGTTACCAGGATGGGTAAAAGCTAGATGAACTAATTGTGATTTTGTACTGACAATAAACAAGGTGGATTCATCATGAGTCACACATGGGCGCTGGGCTATTTGAGTGAATCTCAATGCAAGATGGGCATTGACACAATCCACACATGTACACACACAAATATAGTGCTTTTCCCCTTTCTTTTCTTTTCTTTTTTGGTTTCAAATTTCTAATGTAACTGAAGTGGCAATCATCCATGAGAAAATTAAATTGAATCTGTTTACAAACAAAAAAAAATGAAAGTAAAAAAATAAAAATTCAGCATCCTTAATGACAATCTTAAGAATAAAACTTCATGGTGACATGGATGTTCATGGTTGTAACTTTTTCCGTGTGATGTAAATGCAAACCTCTCCCTACTCTAAAAATATATATAAAACTTCACTTCCTTCATTCAGATGATATGGATGGCACAAGTAAAATACTACCTTCAATTCTCTGATTGTCACTTTAGTTACAAATGTGAAAGCACTTGAAGAAAATTTGGAGTGTAAGTGGAGGGCACCTTACATACAGGAAGTTCCCTCCTCAAAATTGAGAGTGACATTATGCCTACTCCTTCAGGGTGGGAGGGAAATTATGCCTACTTATAGGTGTAAGAATCATCCCACTATTGACAAGTAGACATAAGAACCCCCCATTCATACGCCTTGTGATCTACGTAGGTTTGGTTCATAATAAAATTTGTTTGGTGCTTTATGATAGGTAAAGTGCATGGTTGGGGGACATTCCCAAAATGTGGAGCTGGACTCAGATTTTGCCTCATCCTAGGCTCCTTATTTAGAGAATATCCCCACCCTAGGGCTTTATCCTACACAAAAATTCCTCGAAAAAACATCGCATGTAACTGACAGAAGCTAGTTGCTGGAGACAATCAATATATTATGTTGGACGTAAAATGACAGTTCTTTCATGCGGCCCAGGATCAGTTCAGGACAATCTTGTCACAAATCAAACCCATAATTTCCCAGTCCTCGTAAATGCGCCAGCAGCCAGATACTTTTCATGTGGCTAAGCAATGAGCATATTCGGCAAGAAGAGCGCGGCGTCAGAGCCTGCGAGCACGTGCTACTGCTCTGTTGCTGATAATATGCAGGGTGGGCCGAGTTTAGTGCCTTAAGATTTCTTTCCTTAATTGGGGATGGGTTATTTAGGATATTATATGCGTTTGAGTATTCTCTACTACCATGTTTTTCGAACAGTGATTTTAGGAGGCTGTCGTCGCTCGGGATAACTCCGCAGATGATCGTCACCTAGAAGCACAGATGTGGATATTGCAGTATTGCTGTCCGCCCAGATAGCTTGCATTCACACGGCGAAGGATCGATGGAAATGGGAGAAAGCTGGCTGGCAGCATCGGGGCACGGCACGGAATAATGCTCAAAGGATCACGGCATATGCCGGCATCAGGGACGGTACATTACATCGCGCTTCCTGCCATCATTTTCGTCCACCACTTCCTGCTGCCAAGTCCCGCTGTTTTTGGTGTTGTCAGTATTTGGTTTTGGTGTTTTTGCTGTTGCTGTTAGCAGTTTTTGGTGCCATGCGATAAACTGGCTAAGATGTATGAATCACGATACTTACATATGTTACATACGCTGTTGGCTTCTTCTTCATCGCGATCATCATCCTCATAATGGTTTCAACGGGATACATTATAATACAAATAGCAAATGCTATTGGCTTCATCATCATCAGATCATGTGACCCAGCACCCCCCAATGCACCCTCTATTCTAATTTGGAAAACCCTTGTGTAGGGTAAAGAACCCCATAGAGCCTACGACCTTATATTGGTGAAGCTCTGGGGTTCTTTACCCCGTGTAAACAACCTTTGAAAAAAATCTCCTGTTCTTTTCTTTTTGTCTCCTTTTATTTTTTTCCACTTTCCAAATTTGTTTCTTTGCATGTGGATGTGAATTGCATGTTGATCCTGGTCATCTTACTATCTTTTTGTCGCCAGATTTGGTGTCTACATGCTGATTTTGGAAGGTGGAAAACAATGAAAGTGCACATGAGAAGGGTTGGTTTGATTATAGAGCTCCAATTTGAGTTTGCTACTTCTAGTGATTTTGTTGTCAATTCTTTACCAACATATTTTCAAAATGTTCTTGCAATTGTTGAAGTTTTTATTGAAATTTCTACTTTTGCAATTAAAGACATTCCTATTGTTTTACCCAAGTGTGTTGATGCAATTACTATAGTGCTAATTGACAAGTTAATTGTTGATGTGCTGATTCTTGTTGATGATTTTGTCGTTATAACACAAATTGATTATTCAATTTTTGACATGTTTTTATTATTATTGATTATGTCATTGTATTTCTTGTTGATGAATCAATTATGTCTACATCATCGCTTAGTATAATTGATGTTGTGGCTTCTATTTGTGATGTAATTCCTATTTTGGATCCTATTATAAGTTTTATATTTTCAACTAATGCTTTTATAGTTTATTATGTGCTTTATAATCATGTTTTTTGTGTGTAGTGGTCCTTTTATTTGTCATGTGCCTTACATTCCCGTGATGGATTGTGCATCGATTATAAGGATAACAATCCTCATATATCTTTGAATCATATTGATTGCTCCGATTTTTTATGACCTCAATTTGAATGCCAATGAAAAATCTAGTGATGATGACAAATTTAATGATGGAGACAACCCCACTACAACAATTTTTTTCGAATCTTGCACTTTGCCCCATTTTGTTAATGATGCGCTCTTTGTTGTTGTCACCAAAAGCCTTGCTAGATGTTTTTCTTTGCATATTATTCTCCTTAACAAGAAGAAAGATCTTATTGATTTTTTTAAATTGTTGCCGACATGCAAAGGAATGGAAAAACAGAATGAAAGGAGTGAAAGAATTCATTAAATGTTTTTAATTATTTTGACACATACACAAGCAAAGAAAATTCGAAATCTTTTTTTAGTTGTTATTGTGACATGTGAAGGAGTTAAGTGTTTAGTCACATTACAATACTATTATAAGAACTTTCAAAACTAGAAAAAAAGGATTGGGAATCTTCCACTCACCCCTAAGTTCTAACTACTAACATTTTAAAAAACTATTAATGAAAATGAAATCGATAGCTTTCATGTGAAGGAATTACAATATTAATGTAATATTCACATCGTGGATTGTTGTCCAATGAATACTTGTTAGCAAGTTGATTAATTCAACCAATTGATTATTGTTGGGCACGTGTTGCTTCCTGATTTTGTATAATACTAGAATCATTGTAGGTTAATGCTTACTCAAACTTCAACAAACTACATAATCATGATTTTGTTTTGGTAGGTTCTATGTTGTGCATGTAATGGGGCATACGCAACCATCATTCACATTTAACTTGCAAATGAACCAATAAATTGCATTTATAAGACTTTTTTGCTATTTTATGGTGGGAATGTGTTTATTTATACCATAGTACCTAGGTGGCTTCAACATAAATTAAATTATTTTCAACTTTGCTGAAATTTTGAAAAACAATTCAACCCTTTCTATCAAAATTTTCAAAAACACATTCAAGCTGCCAACCAATTTTGAACAAGGGACCTACCTGACCAAATTAGTTACTTTACATCCATAGATGACCACTAATGCAATGAAATATCTTTAAAATACTAACGAATTTTATTACATATATTACACATATGTTGAAAGTTTTAGAATTAAAAAGGTAGTTGTTAAACCAAAATTTTTGGATTAAATTAATTATTTGGCAAAGAACTGCCAAAACCACCCAAGTACTACAGTATATTTAAATAAAAAATTACATGTATAGAAGTGGGCTTACTCGCTTCATATCCCACCACAAAAAAATTTAATGTATGGTAAGGCTTCAAGGTGGGTGAATTCTTGGAATAAAGAGCCTAGGATGAAGCAATAGTTGAGTGATGCGCAACAATTTGGGAAATGATGTCCTTCATCTATATTAGCTTAGGACCTATCCATTATGAAGCATGAAGTGCATGTTATCATGAAACTAAACATACACACATGTACACATAGGTAGATGAGGAGGCAATAGGATTGAAAGGCACCTTACCTTATAAGAAACCTCTTAGCATAGTAAGGTAATGTTCAAAAAACAAAACATTACTTTTTATAATGCATTGGCAAAAAAATTCCATTTTTTCTTTTGATATTAATTGGGTATCATGGGGAAAACAAGAAAAAGAAGCAAGACATTTTTCAAAATGACTCACTTTTACAAAAAGACAAATTATGTTTTATAATGTGTGTTAAGGGAATAGTTATTGATGGTAGAAGTTAGTTAGTATATTTCTACTTACTTAGTTATTGTTTTAGGAATTACCAACTAGATTACATAGTTTTTATCATCGTTTGAATTTGAATAGATCATAGGATTGTTTTTAGATGGTTATATCTTGGAAGAAGGAAGAAAATGAAAAAGAAGATATTCATTATAGAATATTGAATTTTGTGGGAGTATGAAACAAAATCATTTTGTTTTTTGGAAAAACTTCACCCCCATAGTCAAATTTGTTATTTTGATGTTTTTATCATACTTTCATTATTGAATTTTAATTCTAAAACTAAATATGAGTGGATCTAAATGAATAGATTTATTTAATATTAGTTTTATGACATGTTTCAATCTAGATTTAGATCAAAATATAGGATTAAATTTTTTGTATTTACCAGTGTGTTCTTAAGTGAATGCAAAGCATAATGGTTCATTTTTTAAGTTAGCACTAATACAAAAGTGGGGTGTAGTTCACTAACCTAAATCACTACGGGATTTTGAAAGTGAAATAGGTTCACAACATTTTGATGATTTTTGCCTAATTAAAATGATTTCACTATAAGGTCACTATGTAAACGTCATGTTTCATTACTAATTCACTATTATAATTTACTATGGTAAATTGGTTTTTTTATGTTATTTTAAATACCCTATGTTATTTTAGGTTATACCTTAAGTTATTTTAAGCCACCTTAGTTATTTTAACTTATACCTTAAGTTATTATAAGTTATTATACCCTCGACCATACCCTAAATTATTATAGGTTATTATACCTTAAGGTATTTAAACTTATTTTAAGCTTTATATTTTAAATTATTTTAAATTAAATTATTTAACTAACCCTAGGTTATACTTTAGGTTATTTAAGGTCATTATATTTTATATTATTATACATTATTTTATTTAGAAGTATAATAATCTAAAATAACCTGAAATAAAATATAATAACCTAAAGTGAAATTACATATAATAATTTAAGTGGAATAACTTAGTGTAGAATAATTTAAAATAATTGATAATAACATTGATAAAATAATTTAGACTACCCAAGAATAATTTGTGTACCTAAAATAACCAATAATAACCTATGACAAAATAACGAATAATAACATAAGATTAAATAATTTAAAATAGTAAAAAACAACCAAAAATAACCTATTATAAAATAACCAATACTAATTCAAAATAGAATAACCAATAATAACATGTGATATAATAACCAAAATTAATTTATGATAAATAACCAATAATAACTTATGGTAAATAACATTGAATGGCCAAAAATAATAACTTATGATAAAATAGCCAAAAATAACCTATGGTAAATAGTTTAAAATATCCAAGAATAGCCAATGCTAAAATAATAAAAAATAACTTAAAGTAAAATAATTTAAATAACCAATAATGGCCTATGATAGAATAACCAATAATAGTATATGATAAAATAGCCAGCAATAATTTACGATAAAATATCCAAAAATAGCTTGATGTAAAAAAATCTAGAATAGCTAGTAATAGCCTACAATGTCATAACCAATAATAGCTACGATAAATAACTTAAAATATCCAATAATAGTTTATGATAGAATAACCAACAATAACCTATGGTAAATTAGCTAAAAATAGTCAAAATAACGTATGATAAAATAGTGGAAAATAGGCAACAATAACCTACAATAAAATAATCAATAATAACTTTAAATATCTAGAATAGCTAATGGTAAAATAATTTAGAATAACCAACAATAGAATCTAATATAATAAGAACAAATGGTAATACAACTTATAATAACATATAATAACCTATAATAACCAACAATAAAATAGGCGTTAATAGCCTATGGTAAAATAGTTTTAAATAATCAACAATGGTGTTTGATAAAATAACCTACAATAGCTTATGGTAGAATAACAAAAAATTACCAAAAATTGCCTAGAATGGCCTATGGTAAAATAACCAAAATTTGCTAAGAATAACCAAGGGTTAAAAAGAATGTGCATAATAATATGTTATGACCAAAAAATATCATTTATTTAAATAATGGTTCAATGGTTAAGGACTTGTTCCTTAAACATGGAAATAAAAAGAGGTTGGTGGGAAAGGTGTTTAGGTGGGCTAGGTACTTAACTTAGGTTAAGTAGTTTAATTTAAGTTGTGATTAACTACTAATGATTTTGTTATTGATGATTTAATTATTAGTGAATTTGATTAATTGTTGGTGATCAATTCAATTAACTATTACTGAATTCCCTACTTGTAGCAATTGGTCCCCGTTTATTAAAGGGTTGTTCACTTTCACCATGGTAAATTTATCCAATTTCATTCAAAATCTATTGAAACACAAAATGAACATATTGGTGTAGTGTAGGTAAAAAAAAATTTAATGGGTTGGTATATATACATACCTACTTAATATGTAAGTAGGGTACAAGGCAAATAATATATAACATTTTTATCTATTTGTTATGCCCGTACATGGCCTCATATATGATGGCTAGTTACGGGCATGCCCATCCTGCCTTTTAGGGTTAATGTAAGTTTTTAGGGTTAATGTATGTACTTAGGTGATTGTACACTATTAGGTGCTTAGGGTTTCAGCTTATTGGCGGCTATATAAAAGGCCAAGCCCTTCTCTTCTCTTTTTAGTTTTTCTAATATTCCTTTGTCAATCAGAGTTTCCTCCATAGTCAGATTAAATGTTTAGATGCTCACGATGGCTATAACACGACCACCGTCTACATACACTACATGTTCTTTCCTTCTTTGCAATTCAATTCTAAAAAACTCCTTTCTACTGCTTAATGTTGAAAGTGGCAAATTTCTTTTCGCTTTGAATTATTGAATTTCTTTTTGTTGCTAATGTTGTTGCTACTGGTGTTGCGACTGCTTGAGGGAGCTTGTGATGTTACACCTTCGCTAACCAATAGTGCCAAGATCAGAGGAGCTGGGAAGAGCGAGACCAAACAAGGAGTGACATATCCTAGAGCAGGTTTCAAAACTCTCTTTCTCTTTTTCTTTTCTTCGCTTTTTTTTTCTCTTTCTTTCATGCGCAAAGACACAGGAGGAGGCAATTGGAGACTCTTGAAACTACTAAGTAAATTTTTTTTAAAAAAATAAGTTTATGCAACACCACCTACCATTGTTACAAAACAACGCAGCGTCACCCACCATCGCTATAAAATAACGTAGTGCTGCCCACCATTAGCGCAATCGTTGCTGAGTAATGCCACGAACTTGTGGCGCATGTTACGCCGCAATGTCATCAGCCATCACCATGGAGTTCACGGGCGCTTTGCAGCGCTGTGATTTCTCATGTCACATCACTAACTTCCGTTTGTCCACAGACTTCTGTCCATCCACCGACATTTTTTTATTTTATTTTTTAAAAAATAAAAAAATAATTATTAATATTAATTAGTACGTACATCTACATACTCTCATTTTTATACATACACTTATGTAATTTTATTAATACATAAATATATAATTATTTCTTCCTCTACTTTATCATTTAACACTAGTGATCACAAAAACTAAAATTTGCTTAAGGTATGTTCTCTTCAGCACTTCACATTTCAATTTCCATTACAATTGCATTTAATTGCATGGTTGTGTTAGAACTTTATAATTAGTGTTTTATATTGTTACCAAATTTTGAGGCATGGGACAACACCATGTCCTCGAATGATGAAAGCACCAATGTTCAGCCAAAACCAAGGTATCAGTTACAAAGTAACACACAATCATTTGAGTCAATTTTTTTAAATTCACGATCTTCACGACAGTACCATCAAACATCTACAGCACACCATCATCTAGTACAACTCCTACCAAGAATTCAGGTTCAGGTTACATTACATCAATGGTACCTTAGAGTCCATTTGGAGAGGTTATTCAGTGGGGTACACCTATTGCCGGACCTGCTTTCACACCATCACCGTATATTCCGTTACAAGCCGTGACCTCTACACCCATATACACCATGGAGGTCAGAAATTCCTATGGGAAAATTACGAAGTTTAATGGAAGGCCAGGTACCATTTCTTTGAGGGAGTTCAAGGCAACTTTCTCAACTCTGGTCTGCGAATTGGAATTCAAGTATGGCATTAATTACACCGAGGAGTTCGCATTCAAACAACTAGCCTGTTATGTGCACTATGAGGCATTAGATGTCTATGAGTAACATTTTTCAAGGATTTTGGGCATCACCTAAATCCCCAATCCAACTTATGCCACATCCATTACCATCGCCTTTTAAGTTGCACTATAAGTTGCCATTGCACATCATGGGATTATGCCCAATAATCCAAATTCGGTACTTACTTTAGTAAACATTTCTCCTCAACAACTCATTGTTGCTACTACAAACATTCTTCCCACCATCGATGCACTAGCTTTTACTGATCCAATGGGGGAATTCTTTCAAGTTCTTGAGTTAGAATTTTCGGTCAAGAGTTCGGAAAAAATTCTACAGTTCGCCACCTTCTCTCAATAAAAAGATGAAACCCTCAAGATGCTTTGCAAAATGCTTCTCAAGCTTAAAGAGGATACTCACAGCATCACAGACCTGGAAGCTGCCCATTGGTATAATCATTCGTTGGAAGGTACTTCAACACTCCATGCAAAGGTTTTGCAACGGGTTTTTGCAGAATTTGGAGATTCGTACACTTTGCTAGATGTGTACAACATTTTTAAAAAGTTAGATTTAGCTCATGCACACTATGAGGCTAATACTATAAGGTTTCCCTCACATTCAAGGCCTCAACCTCCACTAATTGCGCCAACTAGATCATCACATTCTTTTTCAAAGGCTAAAGCGATGCACTTTGCTACACCCATGAATGCAATATTCCTTTCGATGATCTCTTTTATGATTATTGTGGAAAAGAATGACATCATGAAGCTGTTTGTTTTGCCAAATTCCCGAAACGGAAGCAACTTCGATTACCATGACAAAATCTGGTAGCATCTTCCATTGCCCCTCAATCAAAAGCCAAGGCACCCCAGCCTTCCACTCAGGTTTTCCCCACCAAGGGTAATTCCAGTAAGAATGTTAAGAAGAAGGAGCACAATGCTGACAAGAGGGAGGTGCTTCAAGCCCATGCCGCTCAAGTTCAAACTCTACAGATGAACTCATATCATTAAGGGTTTAACTTGCTAATCTAAAAAGCAAGTCTTTCCAACCAACTAGTCATGCCCAACCTATACAAGGTTCAAGATCACGAAAGGGACCTCCTAGGTCATTATATGGCCTTTCACATGATGCCACGGTTAGGGAATATGTTTTTTCATGTGCACACAATTTTAGTTTTAACCCAGAAATTGCCATTTCTTTTTGCCCTTCCTACTTTGCAACATAAAAGGCTAATGTGGCACCCATAGTTTCTGCCACTAGGCAAATAATTCAGATTGATGGATTCACATCTGGTTTAAGTCCTATTACCAGGGTTAGAGGAGCTTGAACAATCATGACATAATCTTTTTGTCCTCTCAACACGGAAGAAGAACACACCTTGTTGGCAAGGGGGGAGGAGACTACTACATCGCAAGCTATTAAGGCATCAAATTCTCGTGTCCCAGGAGTACATGTACATCAGGAAAACACACAATTTTTTGCTGATCAATTTATGGAATGCCAACTTTAAATGCATGAAGTGGCGCAAAAACTTGTGAATACACTGTTGTTTTGTTTTCAAATTTTGAAACTAAGCACCAGGGACATAATTGCAATATTAAAAGATACCCTACACACTACATCAAGTCCTCTACCAATCCCTGATCCACATGCTAAAAGGGTCCCATCCAACACCTTAGAGAGACATTCAATTGGCTCACGTGTTGTAGATGGTGTTCGTAATATGGTAATTAATTTTAGCATGGTTAAACTAGTGGGCTCTCCTACCTCTAATTCTACATTCACATATCAAAAGGGAGTTAAAAACACCTCACTTGTGGATTTGTTACTCAACAAAAGCATTGTGGATAGCCATTCTCTTCATGAAGTATCTCACTCATTTCCGAAGGTGGTGCCTAGTGAGAGAACTTCCATCACCACCAGAGTTGCCATTGTCGACAATACCGAGTCAATAATCCAAAATGGGAGGACATACACCCAGAGTGGTACTTCTTGATACAAGTGCCTAACTAATGATTCTTGGAGTTCAATTCGCCAAGAAAATGGGCATGTTTGATTCCAAACTATGGAAATCTATGTGGCAAATTCGCACCATTGGTGGGAACGTAAAGGAGGTACTTGGGGAGAGCTCAAATTTGATTACATTTAATTTCAATGAACGTAGAGATCATGAGCTTTGCCTACATGTCAGATGTTTAGTCACCAATGCCACCAGTTACGATGTGCTCATTGGGCAAGAGGCCCTATTTTCACCAAGATTCACAATTGATAACTGGTTCAAGCATGCGTACTACCAAGTGGATTGGGAGACTGATGACCACCACTTGGGATACATACCCTTTGATGTACATGGGAACCATAATCTTATGGCTCACCACTGCATGCTCAAGGAAGCACACACCATTTCCTACATCTAACAAACTAGCCATGAATGGATAGAGGGAGATGAAGAGGAGACAACTTACGCCCAAGCTACTAGAAGCTTGAAGATGATTCCTACGAACATTCAACACGAACCAAAGGTTTTATAGAGGTTCAAAGCAGCCCACGAGCCCTTTGTCAAAACTTTGTCTAGTTTTGAAAACACAGAGAGCCATGGTGAACCGATTAAATTCGTATTTCGTTAACTAGTCACCTAGACACTGCTTAAAGAGGGGATTACATTACCAGAGCTTTTTGGTGGCATTGGTACAGGTCCTGAAGCCCTACTATAGTTAGGGATGGTGGTTTGAAAGTATTTCTACATGGACATTGATCTTGTTGCAAGGCAAGTGGCAGCATCGAAAATGAGGGAGCTCATAACCAGATTTCCACAACAGTTTGCAACCACCGCATGGAAGGCCAGTTTCATGTTTTTGCCTTCTAACATACAACTAATTCAAAAAAAACATATGGAATTATTTGGCCCCGTGGACCTCATCATTTCAGGTTGGGAATGTCAAGGATTTTCAACAACTCAATTTGGAAAAGGTTTGAGTGACACAAGATCCAATCTCTTCACGGACATGGTACGATTGATCACCTGGGCTCAATCCATTTCTCCTACACTTGGTTATGTAATTGAAATCACCCCTTCTTAGCTTGACTAAAGGGAAAAAGTCCAGGAGCACTACACAGCTGGTCAAACATTACCTTGGAGAGTTGTTCCTACTCGACGCAACACAATGTGGTTCTTATGTGCACCTACCACATAATTGGTAGACCAACCTTGCACCACTCTCAGTTCTGTAGTTACCTCTGAGATACACCATAGAGACCCCAACCTGCAGGTTTTTCACATATTGTATGATCAAAGCTCTTGCCAACCAATTACAAGGCAAGAGAAACTTGTTTGGTTTCCTTCGAACACAATAGGAAAACTAGAGGTGCTTGGGCCACCTTTGTTTCCTTCCCATGAGCAAACGCCTTTCAGGGAGATGGACCAGGCTTGGTATATTATCGTGTTTTAGCCATTTGGGATGAACTAAACCTAAAAGAAAGAGGAAGGGCTGTGGGGTTCCAAATTGGCACTACTAGTCACACCAAGGTGACTAAATTGAAGCGTAACACTCTACTAGGGAGAGGCATGGACCTGAACTCCCTTACATGGTTGTTAGTAACCTGTGTACTCTTTCAAATGTACACAACATTAGCATTTATTCAATTAGCTTGCATTTTTGGCAATGTGACCACATGGCACCCCGACCAAGTACACTTGCTTATCTTCAACATTCTACATTTCACTCTTAGTGTTGGGGGGTAGGAGGTACCATGTAATTTGACTCAAGTTGTTTTTAATACACTTGGATGTACATCAGCTTCTGGAGAAACAATTACAACCTTCTATGAATCTGCACAGTTGGATAGTGGAAAACCCAATACACCAAGTTCATTAAACACACTTTCCAATTCCATTCCATGTGTTCCAACTACCCTTTCGTTATGGGGAACCAGCTCACCAAGAAGGAGAGAGACCGCGTCATAGATTTGTTAATTAAGTATGAGAATGTGTTTGCATTCTCAATGAAAGACTTATGTAGGTGTAAGACTATATAGTTTTCTATAAACCTTACAAATGAGATCGTCTATTGGAGGAGGTATAGGTTGAATAAGCATGAGTGGGAATTGGTAGATGAAAGATGCAAAAAGCTCCATGAGGTTGGTCTCATTCTGTTGTCAAGTTATAATTTCGCAACCATTACAATAATGCCAGCAAAAAAGGATTAAGTTGGATTATGGACTGAAAAAAGGATGTGTGAGGATTATAGGCCTTTGAACCTATTTACACCTCAAGACAAGTACCCCATGCCCATCCTTGAAGAGCTGTTTGATAGCATTGGAAACTCAAACATCTTCACAATTGTGGATTTAAGGCAAGGCTTCAACCAAATTGTGCTCATTGCAAAGGATTGTAAGAAAACCACATTTCATGGAAACAATAAGTTGTGGGAATGGCTTGTGATGTCTTTTGGATTGAAGAATGCACCTGTCTTCTTTTAGCGAGTCATGAACCAGGTTTTCGAAGGGGTAGATTTCTTGAAGTGCTACATAGATGACGTCTTAATGCATAATAAGGGACTCCTATAGCATTTGGCTCATCTTGATAAGTTATTCAAGAGGTTCCATGAAGTCAATATGAAGATCCATCCTAAAAAGTGTGAGTTTGTTGTCACTTCAGTAGTTTACTTTGGACATAAAATTTTGCCAAATGGTATTATGGTTCATTGGGCCAAAGTAGTAGCCATTTTAGAGATGCCCAATCCTATTGATGTTCACACTTTGAGGAGCTTCATCGGACTATGTAATTACTATAAAATTTGTGTCCAAGACTTTAGTACTATTGCTCATCCTCTCTATGAATTATTAAAAAAGGATGTTGCTTGGACATGGAATGATGAAGCTTAGGAAGCTTTCAACACACTCAAGGAAAAGCTTTAAAAGTTCCCCATTCTGAGAAAACTTGATTTCAGCAAGGTCTTCATTCTACACAATATCTGGAATGCTCTTAGTATTGGTGTTATTCTTGGCCAATTTGATGAAGAAAGCAAGGAATATGTTATCACCTATGCATCCCGAAACAACAAGGCTAAAAGTAATTACTTTTCATACGAGGGGGAGTGCCTTATTGTTGTATGGGCCGTCATACATTTCAGGCCCTATCTTTATGGCACCAATTTCACTTTGTATATCGACCACCAGCCTATTAAGTGGTTGATGACCAATGATAAATTTACTGGTAAGTTAGTTCGTTGGGCGCTTATACTTTAAAAGTATGAGTTCAAAGTTATTCACTGACCTGGTATTACACATCAAAACGTGGATACCATATCATGAAAACCCCTCACTACCTTTGAAGAATTTTCAAAAGCCAAGTAAGACTTCTACCAAATTTTAGCAATACATGTATCTTATGCATCTAGTCATCTTGCACTACTATAATGTAACCTAGTTGAGCATCCCATTGTGCATATATGGGAGGACTTGGACACTCTAAAGTTTCTTCAACATGGGGAATACCCTCCCCAAGTTACATCAAGTCATCGGGATCACATACAACAACAATCCAAACGCTACTCATGGAGGGACAATGACCTCGTTCAATGCTTACCACAAGACAATAGAGTGGTTCCTCCACCACATGAATGGCTTTGTCTTATTCAAAAGGTACACTCGAAGCTTAGACACTTTGGAATTAAGTGCATTTATAGCCTTTTCGCTCTTCATTACCATTGGAGAAGTATGTATGCTCAAGTCAGAGATGTCATTACTAGGTGTGAACAATGTGATAAATTGAGAACTTCCTTCTCCTTTCAACAGCTCACGCTTTCTCCACTCCCTATTCAAGGCATGTTTTATCGTTGGTCATGTGATTTAACTAAAAAGTTACCACAGACCTCCAAGGGTAATGTGTACATCATGATTATGATTGAACGTTTTTCAAAATGGGTCGAGTTTGTTGCGTTGCTAGACAAGTCATCACTAGCACCAGCTAGGCTTTTTTACAACATGTCTTAAGTAGGTCTAGGCTTGTGCTAAATGCCTTACTAATCAAAAATTCCAAGACCTACTTGACCATGCTCTCATTAACCATCGCCAGACTTTAGGAGATCATCCCCAAGCTGATGGCTTTGCAAAGAGGACGATTTAAACAAGAAAGGACTTTGGAAGATTTGCCTCACTAGGAACAAAGAAAATTGGGACTTGGCCCTCCCTTACATCGCTATGGGTTACGAGATGTCCAAACACGCCTCTTTGTCTCATTTCTCTACTTACATTTTATTTTTTGGGAGACATCCCATTCCACTTTCTTCCATTGCTACTCAAATGGACTAGGTTGTGGACTTGGATTCTCCATCCACTTAGGTTAAGGCCATCGCAGAGAGGGCTACTCTATTCAAGAGGGTTATGCCTGTGGCCATGGAAAACTTGTCCATTGCATAACATTGAAACACCTTACGGTATGCACACACACAAGGTGCTAGTTACAAACCTAAGGTGAGACAATTTGATGTTGGTGACTTTGTATATCTCCAACAACAACCTAATGATATTTTAGACACTTTTTCCGATCACATTATCTTAAGGATTAAGGCAATTAAGCCTTTAGGTGTGTTGGAGTTGTAAGGAGATGACAAACGCACAATTCGGGATCACTCTAAAAATTGTGCGCCCTGCCACTTGCCGAACTTGGATCCTACCATCATCATGTCAACTTGGATTCCTCCACTTGACTACCCATGTCAGGTATGTTAGCGGATAGACGATGCTAATCAAATGTTGTTTTGTGATAATTGTAATGGTGGATACCATCTCTTCTGCCTCAAGTCGAAACTCACTCAAGTTCTTGCCAACATTTGGTATTGTTCATCATGTTATCCTACAACACCTTGATTTCTACTCAGACCATGCCACATTTTTCCCAGCTCAGGTCTGGGGTGGGGATACATGAGAATTTCATCTTAGCCTCCTCTTGGGCATTGTATATGTATGTGTGTGCATCTCTTTTTGGTTGATTAGTTTCTACCTTTGATTGGTTTTAGTCTTTTTGTTTAATAGAATTTATTATGGATTTACACCCTTATGACACCATACATCACGACACTACACATCACGACATATTATTATTTGCACCCTACTTACATATTACCTATCTACGTAATAACTTACAACCTATTACCTACCTACTTAGGTAATTCACAACCTACCTATATTTAACCTACTACCTACATACATACCTACCTAGGTTAAACTAAGTAGGGTAGCTAGTTAGGTGGGCTAGGGTAATTAATTAGGCTAAGCAAGCTAGTTTGATAAACGAGGGTCCAAATATGTTGGTGCACCTTGTACATTGTTTTGGAGATGGCTTAAAAGATGGATGGATATATGTATTTAAATGAATGGTTGATGGGGCATATAATATGGACGAATTTATGATGTAATATGACTCAATTAATGGATGGACAATGTGGCATATAATATTGATGAATGGATTATATAACATGTAACAATGGTGGCAATGTGTCAACAAAAAATTGAATTACATTTGTTGAAATTAGAAACTAGTCATGTCAATTTGCAAAACTAAACATTAGCTAACATCCTAATTATAGCCACATAATGGGAGTTCATTTTATATTACATTTTCATTTAAACTTTGAGTTTTCTTTTTGCTTTGGTTTGATTTTGTTTTCAATTACTTTTGTTTAAGCCTAACTTGTGTTTAAATTTTAACCCAGATGTAGTTTATTAATTTTTGGATTTTTTTATAAGAATGGACCTTTTTTTGGCTGTGGGTAACTTCAAATCTTTCACTTTGGGAGTTCAAACATTCATTATTAATTTATTTATAAGTGGCTTTAATTTTTTCAATATATTCAAGTTTTAAAAAAAAAATTCAAATGTTGTAGTCTTTAAACATTCTTGTTATTAAACATATTAAAATCATATGGTGTCAATGTAAATAAATGTGGATAGCACAAGGTTCACCAAGCTTATGGAGTTTTGAAACCATTGTCACACATACCATTCAATTTATAATGTTCAAATCATTTGTCTAAAAGTGGGATGCAATTCACTAACTTAAATAATTATGAAATTTTGAAAGTGAAATAGGCTCACATCACCTTAGTCATTTCACCTTGTTTAAAGTTGTGTCATTATAAGGTTATTATGTAATTTTCATGTTTTGCTATTAATTGACATAATTCATTACTAAATGAATCAATTCACTATAGTAAATTTGTTTTTCTTAATGTTATTTAAAATTATTTTAGGTTATTCCACCCTAAATTATTATAAATTATTTTCAACTATTATAGGCAAGCCCACTATAAATTATTTTAAATTATTCCACCCTAGGTTATTTTTAAGTATTTAATTTAGGTTCTTTTTGGTTATTTTCAATTATTTCGCGTTAGTCTATTTAAAATTATTTTATTTTTATTATTATTTTAAGTTATTTAAAATTATTCCACTTGAAATTATTATAAGTTTTTATTCGTTATTCTACCATAAGCTATTATCAGCATTGTTATTTTGAATCATTATAAGTTATTTTAGGTTATATACCCTAGGTTATACCTTAAGCTATTATAACATAGACCAATTAAAGGTTACATAACTTAAAATAACTTAAAGTGGGATAATTTAAAATAACAAAAAGTAACATAAGGTGGAATAGTTTGAAATAACCAAAAAAACCTAAAGTGAAATAGTTTAAAATAATTAAAAATTACTTAAGGTAAATTAATTAAAAATAATGTACAGTGGAATAGAAAGAAAATAACCTAGGGTGAAATAGCCTAAAACAACTAAGAATAACATAAGGTAAAAACCTAAAATAACCTAGGGTGAAATAATTTAGAATAATAAAAAATACCCTAGGGTGTTATAACCTAAAATAAGTTAAGGTGGATGAATTGAAAATAACAATAACTTAGGGCTAATTTAAAATCCTAGCTTATAGTAGGTTAAAAATAACCTACATTATCTTACACTAACTTAGGACTAATTTAGGACTAACATAAAAACTCATCATACAATAACTTACACATATGTTAAGATAGAGTGTAAATAATAATGTGTGGTGACAAATCATTTCATTTATTTAAATAATGTTCAAATGGTTAAAGACTTGTTTTTAAAACATGGATACACTATTACAAAAATGAGGTGCAGTTCACGAACTTAAATCACTATGGGACCTTAAAAATGAAATAAATTCATTGCATTTTATTAACTTCACCTTAATTAAAGTTATTTCATTATAATATCAATATGTAAACATCATGTTTCGTTACCAGTTAACATAATTCACTATTATAATTTATTGTAGTAAATAGGTTTATTTTTATGTTTTTAAAAATATTATATATGTGCTACTTTATGATATACTTTATATTATTTTAAGTTATTTAAGTTATTTAACTTATACCTTGTGCTATTATAAGTTATTATAGGATATTATAAATTATTATACCATAAACTATTATACGTTATTTTACCTTAAGGTATTTTAACTAGTTTATTATAAATTTTTAAGTTATTATAAATTAAATTATTCAGCTAACCTTAGGCTAAACCTTAAGTTATTTTATTTTAAATTAATATATGTTATTTCAAGTTATACTTTAAATTATTCAAGGTCATTCTATTTTATGTTATTATAAATTATTTTATCTTAAATATAATATATAACTTAAAATATTTAAAATACCCTATAATATAATAATTAGTAATAGCATATGATATTATAACATTGAATATCCAACAATTTATAATACAATAATCACCAATAGTCGTAATATAATAATTTCCAATGGCTTATAATGGAATAACCATCAATACCCATTAATAGAATAAGCACCAATATCCATTAATATAATAACATTAATAACCATCAATATCCACCAATAACCATTAATAACCACCAAAAACCATCAATATCCATCAATAGAATGTCCACCAACCAATAGCCATTAATAAAATAACCACCAATAACCACAAATATCCACTAATACAATAACCATTAATAACCATCAATATCCACTAATAAAATATCCACCAACAACCATTAATATAATAACCACCAATAACCAATAATATAATAACCATTAATAACCACCAATAACCAGTAATATAATAACCATTAATAACCACCAATAACCAGTAATATAATAACCATTAATAACCACCAATAACCATTAATATAATAACCATTAATAACCACCAATAACTAATAATATAATAATCATTAATAACCACCAATAGTCACTAATATAATAACCATTAAAAAACACCAATATCCACTAATAAAATAGCCACCAATAGCCATAATATAATAATCATCAATAACCACTAATATAATAACCATCAATAAGCACCAATATCCACCAATAGAATAGCCACCAATAACCATAATATAATAATCATCAATAACCACTAATATAATAACCATTAATAAGCACCAATATTCACCAATAAAATAGCCACCAATAGCCATTAATATAATAGTCATTAATAGAATAACCACCAATAACCATAAATAGAATAACAGCTAATAACCATTAATAAAATAACAACCAATAACCATTAATAAAATAGCCACCAATAACCATTCATAGAATAGCCACCAATAGCCATTAATAGAATAACCACCAATAACCATTAACATAATAATCACCAATCGTCATTAATAGAATAGTCACCAATGGTCATCAATAGAATAGTCACTAATATCCATTAATAAAATAGTCACCAATAGCCATTAACAGAATAGTCACTAATAACCCATAATAGAATAGTCACCAATAACTCGTAATAGAATAATCATCAATAACCCATAATAAAATAGTCACCAATAGCCACCAATATAATAACTACTAATAACCATTAATAAAATAACCACCAATAAGCATTAATAAACTAACCATTAATAACCACTAATAACCACCAATAAAATAACCATTAATAGCCACAGATAAAATAGATACCAATAGCCATTAATAACCACCAATAACCCTAATAAAATAACAACTAATAGCCATATATTAGGATTGGTTAAGATTGTCAAAAATAATGTAGGGTGAATTAATCTATAATAAACAAAAGTAGCTAAAGGTTAAATAGCCTATAATAACCTATAATTACTAATAATAACATAAGGTGAAATAACTTTCAATAGCCAAAAATAACTTATAATAGTTACAAGTAGCCTAAGTTGAAATAATTTACAATAGCCAAAAATAACCATAAATAGCCGTAAATAATGTAAGGTGAAATAATTTAAATTAATGAAAAATAGTCATATAATAATTGAAAGTAATTTTAAATAAATAATATTATTATATTAGCAAAAAATTTATCCATTTATTAAAATTTGTTTTTGCAAAAAAATGGTCATTGAAATGTTATTGAACAATGATATTCAAATTTGTTTTGTTCAAATGATTTTACATTTTCAAAAGGAAATAAATGTAATTATGTACATTATTGAATTTTTTTAAAAAGTAAATTCGAATCATTTCATACGAACAAAATTTGAATAAAATATGAATTTTCAGATTTTATGTTTTTGTAATGTTTAAAATGAAGTATTTAATCAATAGAATGTAATATAACAAATTTATCACAACAAGTGGGGTGGCTTGATGATAGGGGTGTTTGATTCCATTTCAGAGGTCAAGGGATCAAACTTCATGAATGGTGTTGTGTGTCATTAACAATGGTAAATTGATCAAATATTCTTTTATTTAGTTCCCTAAAATAGATGCCTAAGTTGATTACATGGCCTACCTATATAGGTTAGGTTTTAAAACTAACCTAAGTAGTGACACATGTCACTAAATCATACGTTGAAAATCATGAAATTATCAATAAATTATTAATATTATATATTAAATAGTTTAATTTTAATTGATTTCCATGCTGGTTAGTTAATTAACTAACAAGTGAATGGCTTGGTAAATCTGTATTTCATTTTAGAATAACCTTGTTTCACTAGGTACAAATGAAATAATTCATTGTCCATAACAATTAGTCCTCGTTCACTAGGGGGTTAATCAATTTCATCAAGTAAAAATGTTCAAATTCATTCAAAATCTAGTGAAACTCGTAGTGAACTAGGACGCATTTTGGTGTAATGATATGAACGGAGGTGAAGGGTTCAAATTTTCACACTTGCACTTTAAATTAATGGGCTAAGCTTTTAGGTGCCCAACATAGCTGAGGTTTCCTAAATGCTTTAACTTAATTTAAGTTTTTAACCTAGGAGGCTAGGTGGTTAGCCTAGGTTTTAATTGTAACCTAATAAATTATCAACTAGAAAATTAATGTAGTGAATTAAGGAATTTGATTAATTATTAAAGAACTCACTTATCCATAACAATTGGTCTTTGTTCATTAAAAGGTCGATCACTTTCACCATGATAAATTTGTCCAAGTTCACCCAAAACTTGGCGAAATATTGCCAAGTGAACCAAAACACATATCAACATATATACATATTTTTTCTTTTTCCTCCTACCATGATCTTTTCCTTTTTTTTTTTCTTTATTCACCGTACTAATTTCCAGCATGTTGCATTTTCTTTTCTTTTCAATTAGTTTTTCATCTGAATTTTTATTAGTTTAATTTCTTTTCCACCAATTCAAGAACAAGAACTTGGGCGTGAAAAGCCAAATTAATGAAGCATCTCAACATCAATGCATGTTAATGGCACTCAGGTAGATAGGCCCAAAAAATCGATATTTTTCAATATCTTCACCATGTTTTTTTTTTCTTTTTTTCCCAAATAATTAATGTGATCACAAGTAGGAATGTGAATATAATTCACTAAGAACTTTTCATTAATCATATGGATGAAATCACCACTAATTCATTATAGTACAAATTTAGTCAATTCACCATGTCTCTTAATGATTGGCAATAGGTTGATATGGACAAGTGAATTCATTAACATGTGATCAAATAAAAAAATAACATGTGACAATGTAATTTTAAGTTATATTTATAATATTTTGCTATTTTTATCATCATTTTTTAAATTTTATTTTTCATATTTTGTTCAAATGAAACAAATGAAAAATCATTTTTGAAGGTTTTTCTAAAAATCTAAACATGCATAATAAATAAACATACCAAATGTCAAATCATTTGAAGGAAAAGACATTTGAATATCATTGTTTACTAACAATTCAAAACACATTTCTTCACAGACAACGTTTAATGACAAAATTTGTAAATAGACATTTTTATAATGAATTGTCAATAAAGAAAAATTATGCAAAATATTTTATGGTTAACATAATTAAATTAATTTTTTTTCATTTATCATATTTTAACCATTTATATTAATTACAATAAAATTTCCATTTGCCTATAACATTAAAAAGTTGAAAGTATTATGCCCCAAAACATAAAATAAAATAATTGAATTAATATTTATTATTTACTAGATTTGAATTATGAAATAAATAATTCATTAAGTATAATTTATCAATATATTATAACATTATGCTGAAAACCTTTCAACATTTGCATAATGTATTATATATATATACATTTTAATGATATCTTTGAATTATATGTACTAAATTAGATTTTATATCAAAACCAATTATTTTATTTTAAATTATGAGGATTGGATTTTCATTCTTTTTAATGTTTTAACATTTTATGAAATGGAGGCCTAAAATAAAATATAACATTTTGTCTAAATTATATGTAAGAAAATCTTACTAAATTAAATTGAATCTGATATAAAAAATCATGTAATATGTCATTAAATGGTTATACTAAGTCGTAAATTATTCTTATAAATAATTTTATAAAATATTCTTATTGAAATATTTTGAATACAAGTGAACACGACAACTATATAATGATTCAAGTTTCATTCAAGGTAAAATTTGACAAGGGTACGGTGATCTAGTTCACTTTTAAAGGTCCTTAATGAATTAGGTTAGTTAAATAATCCCACTTTTTGTAATAATGAATGTTGCAACCATTACATTCAAATTTGAACACTTCACAATCTTGTTTTGTAAATGCACGGAGTCAAAAGTCATTTTATTTTTTAATTTGAGTTTTTGGTTTGGACTAATTTTTTATCAGATTTCAACAATTTTTGATTAGGTGTGTGAGGACAATACACCTCAAAACATTTTGAGAACACTTCAATTGGGTTTTGACTATGGGTCGATGTTGTGTAAGGTGAACCAAAATGTGTGCCATTTTTATCAATTATGTATGTTTAATTTTCCATCTTCCAAGGTGGTTTTTTTCTTGTTGGAAGTTCTTGATTTTTAGCTACTAATGGAATTTTTTTTATTGATTTATTCAATGTGTTTACAACTACTATAGTTTTCTTTAATGCATATTATTTAAAAATTCATTTCTAGCAACTTTAAATTAAAAGTGTAGAAATGAATTTTCCTCAATTCAAAGTGTAGGGTGCAAACATGAGTAATTTGAAAAAGCTAAAACATGGGCCAACAAAACAACAATCCAAACACCCATGCAAATCAACAATGGGTCCACATTGATATTAATGCATTAGCATAGAATGATCATCTCGTGGGAGATTATTTTCATCATTCCAACAAATATTTGATTAACATTAGCACATTTAGGATGTTGTTAGGAGCATTTTTCATGTGGGAACAATGTTTTCTTGCATAGTTTTGAGATTGGGCAATTGAAGGTTGTCCTTAGTGCATTGTGACTTTTTTGAACTATGTGTCAACCTGTAATAACACCTATAGGATTTGCATTCATAGTTGATAATGATAAGAAAATTATGCCCCTACTATGGTTTGATCTTCTTTAGTTAATTTCAATTTGGTGTATTGTCCACACACTTTAGCCTTGGTAGTTTTATAATTGTGATTGTAATCCAACTTTTTGTTGATTAAGTTTTGATTATAATTTAACTTTTTGTCAATTAATTTTTTATCACAATTTAAATTTTATTGAATAAATTCTAACCATAATTCAACTTTTTTCAACTAAGTATGCATGACACAATTATCCATAAGCACCATATGGCAAAAAAAATTTGTCATAATTTTGAATATTTTGTTCATGTAACATCTCGATCTTATTAAGGAAATTAATTATATTTTGATATGTGTAAGATTAATAATGTCTACATATTTAAATTAAGTGTTGAGATTGTGCCACATGTCACTTTACATTATTAATCCATCCAAAATTTTCAATATATATAACTTAAAAAATACCATACCATACACATGGCACACATTGATTATCTTGTTTTTATGGAAGCCCATTAATGCCCATGTAACACGTTGTAACCAAAAAAGAGAGGGTCCTGAAAACACAGCGCACTGACTGCCTTCACCGAACCCAAGCGTCGACGTCTTCCTAAGTCACTCGCATACAACTTAGACCTCCAAAAACACAACACACAACCTACCTACTGACTCTTTCAAACAAGCATCACGAAATCAAAGACATGCAAACATTTTCTTCCTACACAACAGCAGAACAAGATTTCAATGGATCTATCTCCTGCCTTACATATTCCCACAGATACCATCAAGGGAAACTCTTTTGTTTCATTACAAACTTTGTACATTCCCCGAAAGCACAAGCTCGCTTCCCATCTGAAATTTTCACAAAAACATCAGATTCCCATCACTCTCTGAGCTCTCTCTCTCTGTGATTCTCCTGTAGTAACTTGACTGATTGTCAGGCACAGCGGAAGTTTCTAACCTTCAACCAAGCTACCGTCTCACTAAGCTTTTTCTACCTTTTCACAAGGATTGCTCCTCTGTCTCTATTCTTAGTGTTCTCACTCCTTTTTTTCAAAAATCTGCCTGCCTAGTCTTCACGAAGTTTCTTCTTCTCTCCCAAAACTCTGTTATGTCCAAGCGTCTTGCCGTTCTGTTCCACACCAAGCTTCCCCATCAAGCTTTTCCTCCTTTTCCACCTTTCGGCGCATCAATGCAGCTCCACTCCCCTTCATCATTCGCGCCGCCTTCACTCCTGCACACCCACTCACATAAACGTCCCATGCACAGCTATGCAGCCGTCATGGACAAGAAACATCCGCCGCCAAAATTAGGACGGCTTAATTATACCAAAACACACCCTCAACGCCCAAGTGTTCACACTGTGTGGAAACCCACTTTGGTGTGACAACGTGTCAATGCCACAATGTTTAACTATTGAATCCAACTACCTACTCCAACTACCTAGTGCAATCATGTTTAGTTTACATGTACCCATGTTTGATATTTTGAAATAGGCATAAACACAGGTTGAGCCCTTGATTTTCCCAAGATGGATCAAATGATAAGTTAGTGGATGAGGTCCATATTCTTGGTTAATTGTAGTCAAAAATTGTTTTCAACTAAATCAATAAAGGTTGACAATGAATCAACATGTGATTATTGTCATGCTCAACTTGTCATTGTTGACTTTAAGCCTTTGTAGTTGAAAAGAAATTCAAAAAAATAGTTTCAACTTGAAATTATGGTTTTTAATTAAAATTACAATTATGGTTAATGGTCATTTGAAACCCTAACCTTAATATGATGTTTTAAAATGAATATAGGACATATACCTAGCAATCATGTGATCAATTGATTTATAGTCATATGTGACTACAAATAGTTAGTCGCAACTATGATTGCACTATTTCCCTCGACAAATGACATGTGGCACATTTTCCTTTGTCATATACACAAAATTTTTAATAATGAATGTGACACTTGTCATACAATGCATGGCTTCTAGGTTGCCATGTGTCAATGTTTTTCAATGGACATTGTACTTGCATTGTAGTTGCACGCATAATTTTATGGACACATTTGAATATGTGTATATAATCAACATATGTGTATTCTATGTTGCAAAAGTTCATTGGTCGTTTGTGACCATGGTCAGTGACAACTTGTTATTTGTTGCTAGGTTAATTTTTAGTTGTAAGTGTTGTTTGTAACGAAGAACTAGTTGCAAATGACAATTTTTGTTTTAGAGTGTTTTGAATAAAATTCAATTTTTAAAAAAATATAAAAGACAATATTTGTAATAATGACAACCATGAAAAAGTTGAAAATTAAAGTTATAGAGCTAACACAAATATGGGCAACGCAATTTCAATACAAGATAATAGGGAATGATTAGTGGTACTAGTTCAAGTGTGGAAACCCAAAATTGAGCATTTGACAAGTGGCAAGATTTGAAATTTACAAAACACAAGACCTAACTACCAATTCCTAAAACTCATTTTACAACAACTTGCAATCAATGATCATTGTACATTCAACACAAGTCCAATGCAAATCATATATGGAATTCATATGAAACAAATGTTTAAACAAATAAACAATTAGGAGAAAAGGTTATGGTTAGGAAAGGATAAAATGTAATTTAAATCACCATCTTCAAGTCTTATGAATAGTTAATTGCAAATTGTGTGGTAAATGTAACTAGAGGTGTTCTATTAAGGTTTTACATTTTCAAAAATGAAAGACTATGGGATGATTACATCAAACTTTGCATACCAAGAACATGCATGACAATATTAAAAAAAAGACTTATTTTATAATCAAAATGTTTTTATTCTTCTTCAACAAGTTTGTCTTAGGTGGAATTTCTTTAATCAATTGACATTTATTAGTTTTGGATGGTCATGATAGTCATGTTACAATAGAAGCAATAGATCAAGCAAAAGAATTTGGGTTAGACATGATCGCCTTGCCTTTTCACACATCACATGATCTAGAAACTCTAAATGTATTTTGTTTTAAGCCTAAATTAAAACAACCATGATAAAATGAAAGGGATGCAATTATGGTTAGAAATAATTAGATCAAATTAAACAAAATGAACTGAGGTAACAACCACCATGGTTGGTTGGCTACAGAACTGGAACCGAACAGAAAACTGTTTCGTGACCACTTACCATTCATCCTTCCTGGTGAGGTGGTGGGTGCTTTGGTTCACTGTGACCCTTCACTAATGTAGAGTGAGTGCAGATGGAGTTTAGTCAAGTACTCAGACCTTGGTGGAAATAGAGTTGAGCTACTACAAGAGGGAGCCATAAGACCATGGTGCTCAATGGTTAACTCATATTGGAGTAAAACTAACCTATTTCAGTTACTTGGGTCAGATCGTATGCTTATCAGTTCCCAAGGGAAACTTGACACTGTAAAGTGCTAAGTGGAGAACTGGGAGTATACTTAAGGATATTCTGGATTGTCTTAGCCGAGGCTAACTAGTTGAAGTGTGACTTATAGAAATAACCCAGGAGTGGCATTTCATGCTACATTGATAGTGTAGAGTAAAGCCAGAGGGTGCGACATTCGCAAAATAATGGGCATAACATGAGGCAGCAGTAGCAGAGTTTCTTTTAAGGATTTTTCTTTTATGTAGTCAAAGTGGTAATTATCCAGAAAATGATTTAGCCAAATTTGGCTACATACTAGATATGAAAATAGAGGAAAAACAGAATTCTTCTATATTCTTGGCTACCTACTGGAACTTAGCATTAAAATCTGGTGATCTGGAAAAAAAAATTAAAAAAATCTTCAAAATCTGGCAAATTTGGGCTATTTTTTTCCACCAAAAACGCCCTTTGTTTAGGTTGAAGTCATATTTTTCAGGTTGAAAATTGACGAGTAAAAGAAACGCCAAGCCGTAGGTGAGTCTTAGCATGCATTTTGGGCAACTCTCCTACCCATGGGCTTTACCCACAAGGCCAACATGATCATGAAACATACATGGATTATGAAGCATACAAAGAGGAAGGGTTCTTACACGTCTTGCTCCTTAAGAGTAGGAGGGATCTAGGAGTAAAATCCAAGGGATATTCAAGGACACGAGGTGCCCTCCAAAAATAATATCCTAGGAAATTTCTTGGAGTGTTTTTACTAATAATTTTTGACACATGTCCAAGACATTGAAATGCATGTTTTGTTGTTTTCACTAGGTAGTATTGAAATTTTCAAAATGCTAGGTTTTTTTTGGGGGGGTGGGGGGCCTCATATTTCTCACATTGAATGACAAGTGTAAGTGGCGGAGCTCGATAAAATATGGGAATGTACAAAGGGTGTATTTGTAAATTCCCACATTTTATCCTTGTTCACTTGTGAATATAGGGATCCATATTTCTCGGTGATATATTACATTGTTATTTGAATACTCTACTTCAACATCATATTTCTTGGGATGTGTGAATTTTTTTCATAATAAACATTAAGTACCACAAATAAAACAATTAAAAAAAAAAAGAGAAACTTGTATATCTTCTTCCCTCTTTTTCCTTAAAAGCAGAAAAGAGAATATTTCAGCTGTATCTTGATTGTCGAGTGCGGCTCTTTCTTTTTATCTGGGGAAAACACGTGAAGGGATTACATGAGCTTGCATTTGAAATATTGGCAAATAAAAAGATTTTACGGACGGAAACCACGTGAAGTAGATGAGCATTCCATTAAAATTGCACTTGAAATATCATAGAATCAAAAGGACGGTTGTCGATAGCTTAGTACTTTTTAGGTTGTAGAAGAGTAGAAAATACACTACCAAATTTCTTATTCTCCCCCCTCCCCAAATTGTAGGGAATGGTTTTTGTTGTGGCAAAATTTTGCAATTTTCTCAAAGAAATTCAGAGAAAACCTTTTTAAGAAAATGTTTTCTCGGTTGCGAGACTTGTTATAGCAAAATGTTGCCACTTAGGCTATTGCAAAATCAAAAAAGAAAAATGTTCACTGATTGTATGCATATATATTCATTCCTATTCATGAAAACCTTGACCTGATCCAAATGCCCCAAATTATTTTGTCACAGTCACTTACATTGGTCTAGGCCAAACATAATGGGGCAGTTGTAATGGGGGACTTTGGTGTTTACAGAAATCAAGTGTATAATTAAGAAAGATATTACTTACCAATTTTCAAGGAAATTAATTGTGGGTAATGTTTAATATGACGCCACAAAATTTTCAAGATATTTTTTGATGTGAGGAAGGTGGTGAAGATTGTGATTTTTATATTTAATATGTTTCTTAAATTGAAATTATATATATATAAATAATTGAATAATTGATTATTAGTTCAGCTAAATTAAAAGGATATACTCCACTAATTTTCAAATGACCCCACAAGGGTGTCTACTTCTATATGTTCATATTTGGAAAGAAAAAACTCCAATGGAAAGCCAAGTAATCACATAGATCTGTTTAACTGAGCACATTCTATGTTTACCTATACTAGTGTAGCTTCTGCCGTTCACCCAAGTGGGAACACATTGAGAGCTCAACTGATTTTTCCTTCTAAACCCAATTTTTGCAATTTGTTTGAATTTCCAGCAACAAAATCCACTCAAACATCAATATCTTCACATCTTAGCTCTGAAAATTGTAAAATAAACTCTGTTAAATCTGACTGGTGGAGGGCTTTCCAACAACACCAAAGACGCTTCCAAATTGCAATATGGTTTTCAGTTTCAATTTTATTTAATTTTCATTGAGAAAATGGTTCAATAATCAATAGCTTCTACACCGTAGCTCCAAACACTATCAAACCAAGTCAGTGCACCCCTACTCTTTAAGAGCTTTCCAAAGATACCAGGAGCATGACATGAAGCATCGTGGTCTGAGAGATTCAGCATGACAAAACAAAACAAAACTACCTTGCTTCATAGATATATAGCCCAATCTCCAATTGATATTCATAACTAAGAGCAAGCTTTACCCTTGTTCAATATGTGGCCCTGCAACAATATTTCTCACATCTAAGTTATTTACTTTTTCCCACCTTAGACCAACTCCACTAATGCTCTCAGTATGTGACCCTGCAAATTGAAATTGGATGAAGAAAAGATAAAACATGCCAGTTTGGCTCACCAACATGGTTTTGGCCCAGCATTTTTGCACTGTTTGCTAATGCTGCTGAAAGGCATAGCAAAGACTAACACCCACCAGAGAAGAGTGTAATATATATGATGTGGTTGTGATATTTGTCTGATCCCTTGTTTCTGATTGGCCGATGATTATGATCGGACAAGGTGGTTTGCTATTAGTAGTCTCCCACCTATCATAGTACCAAGGCTGGTTTGGCAACAAGGCACATAAAATTAATTTTTTTATCACAGGTATCTTTGGTAATGATAATAATAAGAATATAATTTGGCATTATACTACTTACTGAAGCTATTGTACTTGAGAGCTTCACTCAGATTTTTGGCATGGTAGGCACATATTTTTCCAAAGAATTGGCAATTCCAAAAATTAATTGATCAGTATTAACCATCCTAGATACAACAATATTTGCAATCCCAATTTTAGTTTTATGGGTAGGGTTGAAAAATTTGTAAATAACTAAACTTTGAAAAGTATTTTTGCAGGCTTGCATACTGGAGATGCTCTCAGCCATAAAACTAATACTGGGACTATAAAATGTAGGAGATTACTAATAGCAACCCACCTGGACCAATCAAACCATTTAACCAATCAATAGCAGGTGTTGGGCTTTGCTATGCCTTTTGCTAGCCTCAGCATCCTGTGAAGAAATGCTAGGCCAAACCAACATTTTAACTTTCTTTTTGTTCAAAATTTGTTGTATGTCGCACAAGGGCCAGTGCTCTAAGGGCTCAACTCCAGTTTGTGAGAGAATGTGTGTGTGTATTGGCACAAATGAAAGAATTCATTGCAAAGAAAAAGGCGCAAAGAGATCCCCGCCCAAGGGGGAGCACCACATGGGCTTAGAGGACAAACCTAACTAATGAAACCCCTTGGGAGGCCATCGTAGCACCACCTAACATAGTTCTCCAATTTAACACAAACCACATGATTCCTAGCCTCTAACAACTTCCTTTCAGTAGAAGGGGACAGTTTGATTGACTTCAAACACCCATCCCATGCCACCCTACCATGGTCAAGTAGAGCTTCCCAAATAGCTTTATGAATTTTGACCATGTGCCACTTTTCATTGTTGAACACCAAATCATTACGCTCAATCTGTAAAACCCATAATACGATCCCTCTAATCAAGGACCATAATCGAATGATGTTGGAAAATCGTTTTGGAACCTTGGCGACAAAGACACAATGTTTCGAATGCAATGGGGTTTCTTGCTAAATTGGCCTTCCAATCCCATTTATCAAGCCATTCATGATTTTCTACACATAACCCCAAGCCCACTGGGCATGCCTCCATTCCCAAAATTTTACAAAATAGATTTGTCCAAAAGTCCACACAAGGGGCAACCTTTGTTGCTTGACCCATCAACTATTGCCCTCCATATGTTCACCACAACTACTTTGTTCCAAAATAGCCGATATGAAACCAACTTTCTTACTAGGATGTTTGTCCCAACTGCTAGACCACCTCAGCTTGAAATTGGATGGAAGGAGCTCTCGCCACCTCTTCTCTACAATGTTTGCCTTTGGTTTTGATGATCTCAGCATTTTCCTCCCAATAGCCGTGTTATAAAAAAACAAAAACTCACATCCTTTTGGGTAATAAGCCTTTGAATTTGGTTCCAAAGCCCCCCACATTGCCACAAAACATTAGAAAGTGTAACTTCTTTTGACCTTTGGTGACCTCCACCACTCTTACTTGGGCCACTACACCTTCACAATTTTGAAATAGTCCCTCTTCCACACTTTCATTCCTTTGGAGGGTCAAGGTTTTGAATTGCACTCAAATAGAATACAACTTCACTTCTTTTGAGATGCTTAATTGTTGTGTGAAAGCTCCTCACCTTGGTCTGAAGTCGGGCAAAACTTTGCAAACCAAAGAAGGAAGAAGTTCATTCCCCATATACACACTTACCCACTCTCTTGTTGGACGATGGCCGTCATGTGTCTTAAGTATGCTTCCCCAATTTTCTTGTAGTTTAATGACCATTTTGGCATAACTTGCTTCATCTTTTAGTGACCAATAAAAATTTCCTTTATTTCTTATTTGGATGCGAACCTTCTTTCAGCAGCAACCCAAACATCAGCAATAAAGATCCATCCTAAGTTTATAACTGGGTTATAATAGTTCAAGTTTGTCTCCCTACTTGCTACCAATCAAGAAAGCTATTCACTTTAGCTCATTAATGTGAAGGCTAAAAACTTGGCTAAATAGCTCCAACACCTTTACTAACTAACACATGGTAGCTTGGGAGGCTTTTACCATAGAACTGGTATCATCACATAATGTGCAATTAATTGTTGTTTTGTTGATATAGGCAGCTTGAACCCCCTAGATTATGTTATTTCTAAATTCTTCATGGACCACCATGTTGAAGGTTTCCCCTATTAATGAAACAAGTAAGGTGGTGTTAAGGTACAACCCTACCACACCCTTGAATTCGATTACAGACCCTTCAAAAGTTTTCCCATTAACCATAATACTAACTTTTGCATAAAGAAGCAAAATTTTGGTCATATTAACAAACTCTTCTAGAATCCCAAACCTATCCATGCAATTGAACAAGAAGCCCAATCCACCTTGTGGAAAAATCTAAATTGAGAAAAAACAATGGGTTGTTTAGATTTTTTAGCCCATGAAATTGTTTCATGGGTTAAAATAATGTTGTTCAAGATGTACCTCACCAACACAAATGCCCATTGGTGAGAATTAATAGCTTCCATCAAAGTTGATTGTAGCTGCATTTGAAGAATTTTTGCAACGATCTTAGATGTCACACTGTGAGCTCTACCGACATGGCCATGGCTAGTAGTCTCAATATTTAAAGGTTGGGTTAGGAATATGTGAGTGTGGTGAAATTATTAGGGGGGTTTAACAACTTTGTGTTAGAATAGGGGTTGATGAGTGTGCACAAGGTGTGAGGGGGGGGGGGTTTTAGTTGTCTGAAATACGATATTAGTTGGGTTAGTTCTTTTCTGCAGCAAAGAGTTGATAAACCATAGTTTTGGAACCTTACTAGCGGAAGTAGGGATGAGAAATCTCTAGAAGGCTGGGGAAAGAAAAACAAACACCAG
>Ga0116231_10000553_pt1 | contig 66908 bp, 52 predicted proteins | sample S1TSphgellanicum_2_FD_89695 | JGI IMG/M metagenome (GOLD analysis project Ga0116231, IMG submission 89695) | Host-associated microbial communities from peat moss isolated from Minnesota, USA - S1T2_Fd - Sphagnum magellanicum MG | ecosystem: Host-associated > Plants > Peat moss > Unclassified... | reverse complement strand
TTGGGTAGGGGAGGAAGGTGGTTTTTTTTTCTTTTTTTTTTTTTTTTTTTTTGGTTTGTATGGGTGTGGTGGGGGTGTGGGGGGTTTTTTTTTTTTTTTTTTTTCCTCTGGGTTTTCGGTGCGCTTCAGGAGTCAGTACACATGACCTTAGTCCTGACCTCCTCCTGCTCCTCCCCGACTTTCACGGGGTAGCTGCTGGCTGATCCGCCGTTTTCTCCTCACACCCATTTCCCCTGAAAAGTAAATCCGCCGATGCTGCTGCTGTTGCTGCTGTGTTCTTCTTCTTTGATGATCGTTGTTGGATCTTTTGCTTTTTTTTTTTTTTACCCTCCCTTCTGAGAATTGGGTACTCGGATGTTGCTAGTCGTGTCGGTTGATGAAGAAGTAGCAGCAGCGATTGAGCGAGCGAGCGAACGAGCGGGAGGACTCGGTTTTGATCACGGACGTTGTCACATGATATCGTGATCTTCTTGTTGTTCTTTCTTGACCAATGTTGATGGGTCTAATACGCAGGGAACGATTTTCAAACAACGTCGTGTAGTAGTGCACTTCCAGGGGATGCTTCTTTGCGGAGAAGGCTCCTCGACACTGCATCTTATAGCTCTATCATTGTCCGCGATCACTGCAGGCTGCCACGCAGCTGGGCCTAACTATTTTCTCGTTAGGAAAACAGATGAGGAGAATCAAGAGCGAGAACGTTTTTTCTGTTACGGAACATGAGTAGCTAGCTTGAGGAGGAGCTGATGGGTGCAGATGGTTTCAAGGATAACTTCTTCTTCTTCCGTTGCAAGCAGGCCTCACAATCTTCTGCACTAGTGGTGCAGCCAGTGGCAGGGAAAGGTTGAAGAAGGATTGGTATACTATTGCAACGTTGGAGTTCCAACAGTTTTGCAATCTTCTAAGGTGAATGAATCTCCTGCTGGTGGTGGTTGGCAAATCGACCTGAAGCAGCCGCTCTCAATCAATATTGCAGGACTCGCGATCGAGGCTAGCTAGAGTCCCCCCCCCAAAGAAAAAAAAGAAGAAAAACCAACAACAACGAAAATGTCGAAAAGCCGGGAGAAGATTGCAGTTGGATTGAGGTTGCGGAATGATAGCTTAGAGCTTTTGCACTGGGTGATTACGACAACAGCACGTCCTGATGATCATGTTATTGCACTCCATTATCTTGACCAGTCTTCTTCTACTGTAACTGCTGCAGGTCAGCAAAAAATTTCCCGTTTCTCAAGAATCTTCACAATAACAACCCCCTTGAAGCCATTTTGAAGCCATTTTTTCTTTTTCCTGTTGTGCTGCTGCCGCTCTTGACTACGGTAGTAGTACTTATAAAGTGTCCAATGTGGGGGTGATAGGAAAGGGAGAGAAAGATGCTGCAGGACAGAAGCTGAAAGTCGATGATGCTAGAGCAGCACTGCTGTCGTTGCTGGAGCCTTACCGCGACCTGTGCTCTGCAAGGAAGGTAGGCCAGTCGGTCTGTCTGCCTAGACCTTCCTTTTTGTTTCCTTGCTGAAAATTGCTGCAGGCGCATTGCATAACGATGCGGCAATCTATGTATGATCTGAGGGGGTTAGCTTCAGAAGAATCTGTTGGATCCAGCTGCTGCCTGATATTCTTTCATTCATGTCCTTGAACTTCTTCTTGCGGTGTTGGGTTGCAGATCAAAGTTAAAGTAAGCATTGTCGTTGGAGAGAGTCTGGAGCAAGCCTTGGTGGAATCAGCAGTTTCACTGCAGGCAACCACTCTTGTACTGGGCACTTCAGGCCGAAATAGAAAACCCTGGTAGGTATCTTGTTTTTGAACCCTAAATTCTCCAGCAGCTCTGAGCAAGCAATGGAGAGATTATTGTTGGCATTTCCAATGGATGGATGGATGGATTGAACCACCAGAGTAATTGCAAAAGTTTGTTTCTCTTTCTTCAATGATATCAGTAGCACTTGGGTGCTCATGTTTGATCACCCATGAATGTTGTGATGAGCTCCTGATCGTATGTTGATCTCCTTCCTCGCATGTGTGTTAATGAGATAAGCAAGCTAGCCATGTTGATGAGAGTGGTGCAGGCGGCAAACCCCAGGAAGTTACTGTTCACGGCATGCACCACCAGGATGTGCAGTGCTAGTTGTGAGGAACAAGAAGGTTTTACTTCACAAAGAAAGTGCTGCCAAGGCTTCTTCTGTAGCTGCTGCTGCTGCTGCTGCTGCGGGCACGACAACTCTTCCACATGAAGGTAGGTAGATATCTCTGAATCTTCTTCTTCATCCAGGCTTTCTCAACATGATGATGCCTCGTCCTGCTGATCCAGAGTGTTTTGAAGGATCTGAGCTACATTGTTTCAAAGAAAGTTTGATTGCTCCATCTGGGTAGAGATGGCTCTGTCAAAGGCCCATAACATGATGCCAGCCATGATCCAAGGTTGTTCCTGCATTATGGTGCTGTGGCTGGAAGTACAGATGTATGCTTTTCTCTCAGTCTGATTTAGCACTGGTGGTGGTGGTGGTTTCTCCCTGCATAAGTTGCAGACATGCAGTTCTCATCAGTACAACAGGGATGTGGTGGTCCAAACAGTTCAGCCTCATTGTGTGCCTTTCCGAAGCATTTCCTGTGCTCAGCAGGACCTCTTGCTGATGATCAGACAGGCCCAATAGATGGAGCAATATGGGAATGCCAGCCTGTGAATGCTAGCAATGACCCAGTAGCAGCAGCAGCGACTCGAGTCAGATGGAGACAGGAGGTGCCGAAAGGTGAGAAAGGAGGGGGCCAATGCTCTCCTCGAGCTGTGTTTGAAGGGCCTGGGTCATCAAGGACTACTGATTCAGAAGGAAGCTCACCCACTTCCAGTAGCCATTGTGAAGAATCGAACGAATGGTCATCTACACTCGCATCGAGGACAGGTCTCTTGATTGGTTCTACTCCAAATGAAGATGAAGCAGACCGTGCCTCTGTATCTGTACCACAACAAAAGCAGGGCAAACCGAGCTTATGGAAATCATTCTCCCACAAGCGATGGCAATCTTTCCCTTCATCATACCGCAAGAAAAATATGGTCATCTCTGACCCAATATTAGTAACACCCGACAGCAGCAGCATTGAGCTCCTTGAAATTGATCATGAAGGAGATGATCATGATGCAAGCTCACTGCTGCAGGCAGCAGCAAATGCAAAGCGGTCTTGGCAAACCTTTTCTTATAAGGAACTCGCGGTTGCAACTAATGACTTCCATCCAGGTCTGTCACCTAGAGAGAGCAGTTTCTTCTTCTGTGAACTTTCATCACACCTGCCATGACGAGAGAGTGATAGGTGGAATTTCTAGTGTTGTTAGAGAATCACTGCTAAACTTTGCAACCATGTTGCCATATGATGGAATCTTCTGCTTTGTGCTGGCATGGTAACAACCTCTGTGCCACTGTTGGCAGAGAATATTGTGGGGAAGGGTGGATATGCAAAAGTGTTCAAAGGAATTCTTCCATGTGGACGCCTCATTGCAGTCAAGAAACACAATCGGGGAGATGCTTCTGCTGAGAAGGAACACGACTTCCTTATTGAGCTTGGAATCATAAGCCATGTGTCCCATCCAAATACAGCAACACTTTTGGGCATCTGTATTGAGAATGGTCTTCATCTTGTTTTCCAGTTCTCTCAGCATGGCAGCCTCCAAGGCCTCCTTCACAGTAAGAAACTGTTCTCTGATCTTAGCGTTCTTCTGAGCATAGAGTGTTGAACTGTGTTGTGCTGCTTACTGCGATGTTATAGGCCAGCTGTTGCAATGTGGCAGATAACCGAACAATTCAAATCATGTCTCTACTTACTTCGCACGTATGTTTCCTGACGAGAAAAGACTCTTGAGTTGTAGTGATGATCCCCAAACTAATAAATCATCTGCTGTCTGGTGTCCAAAAGCAGATCCAACAGGGGGACTTGTATTAGATTGGGGAGTAAGATACAAAGTGGCGGTTGGGGTGGCCCATGGCTTGCACTATTTGCATGAAAGCTGCCAAAGGCGCATCATCCATCGAGACATCAAGGCTTCAAATATTCTGCTTGGCCCTGACTTTGAGCCGCAGGTTGTTCACCTCATACACGGATTTACTTAGCCACTAATGGTGTACTCAGAGGTCATGAAATTCAACTGATTCATACTCAATTGGATGCCTGCTAGATCTGGTTGATCAAGTGATGTACATAGACTTGCTGCTTAAACATCAGTATGGTTGTTTGCAGATCTCAGATTTTGGGTTGGCAAAATGGCTTCCAGACAGGTGGACCCATCACACAGTGTCACCTGTTGAAGGCACAATTGGGTATTTTACTTGGACCTCTGAACAGCTTGTGTGTAACACATAGATCTCAAAAAAATGGGGCATGTCTGATTCTTTCACAAATGACATGAATGAGACAAATTGGGTTTCATTGCACATGAACCATGTTTGAAGCCATAGTCAAGTACCATAATTAACTGTGCTGGAAGACTCATGAGCTGAAATCATAAGGCAGCAACCAGAGATATAAAAATCTGCATAATTTTAGTATTTCTTGTCAGTGGCAGCTTACAGGTGGCTTGTGATTATTGAACAGGTATTTGGCACCCGAGTACTTCATGCATGGGATTGTGGATGAGAAGACCGATGTATTTTCTTATGGTGTACTTCTGTTGGAGCTTATAACTGGCCGCCGACCTGTTGATTCTGACAAGCAGAACCTTGTACTGTGGGTGAGTTCTGCTGGACTTAGATGTCACCAGTCACCATGTTTACAAAGTAGATTTGGAATCATCTGAATCTGCCTAGTGACTTAGTACCAGATTCTCTCATGCTGCAAGATCAAAGTGCAAGATTCATCAATGCACCTGGAAAACTTCCAATGATGGGTAATTATTTTGTGTACTACTACATGGATGAGATTGCTGATGAAGCTGCCTTAGAGGGAAGGAATAAAAATTCTAACAGTCAAAGGACAAATCCACCAGAATTAGATCTTGCAGAGGGAAACACCCCCCTAATCAATAGCCATTTTATCAATATTCCTGCCATTGGTCTGGGAGGTAAGAAAAGAAGACAATGTGTTCTTGGTGGTTTATGATGACACTTTTTGGTGCAAACAAATTTTGCAGGCTAAGCCATTCCTTGAGTCGGAAAATATAAATGAGCTTGTAGATCAGCAACTTGGGGGGGTGTATGACACTCGTCAGATGCAGCGTGCAGTGTTGACAGCTTCATTGTGTGTCAGACAGTCTGCTGTTTGGCGCCCATGTATGAGTCAGGTATGTGGGTTTGTCCATTCATTTGTCATCAATTTCTCTGGCTGCATATAATCTGGACTAGAAACTCACAGGTACTAAAATAAAGGTTTTGGTGGTCTTCTTGGGGTCGAGTAGGTTTTGCAACTTCTTGTAGATGAACCAGCTGACACTGGCAAAGCTGAGCGTTTGAGTAGACTTGTATCCAAGTCACATGACTTTCAATACTCCCATGAGGAACCTGAGGAGGACTATGGCTGCACCGACACTTACCAGAATGACATGCAGAGACATCGCGCTCTACTAGCACTGGAGATTGAGTAAGTGAGTGATTTCCAGACCTTGGGCATATGACCCATGATTCCAAGGGACCACATGAAGTTGTGCAAGACTACCTAGCTGCAGCTCCATACTGGACTCTAAAGTCACGTGATGATATTGTGCTGCCAGTTGTTTCTGGCAGTCTGGCCAGCTGCATAATCTTTTCCCCCTTTTGCTTAGCCTTTTACACAGTGGTGAACTTTTGATGCTGCATGATTTGGAAAGAATGAGCTTCACCAAGTGCTTCACTGTGTGAAATTGTTTGCTGTACAATAGTTCTGAATAGAAGAAACATATGCATGAGTTTTGTGTTCTTTTACTAGTCCAAAAACTGATGCATATCTGATGATGATACCTTATTCTTTTCATTCCAGTTTTTGGAAGTCAGAACTGTTTCTATCTTACTGTAGTCTGGAGCATAGATGGTGCTTCAGTTTATTGGAAACAAAAGGTAATGAGAACTGGAATTTAGCCATCACCCATGTCGCTTAATGCATCATCCATCACAGCATAATGTCTTCATTCTTTGTTGACTCTGGCCAGATGGACTTCACCATCTGTGTAGGATTTTCTGATACAATTTTGGTTTGAATTGGAACTAATTTACAGCTAACATATGGAAACTGAGCTGTATTCTCTAGGCTGCTTCTCCCCCCTCTCTCAAATTCGTTGTGCATTCCAATTACCCTCTAATGACCTAAGTCATATTATATAGTTTCATTGCTTCTCATGATTTTGTGTGAACCTGACATAAGGGGCAAAGCCACTACACAATGAGCTGCTTGTTTTACAAGTAGGAGATAAGTTGTACCTTCATATTAGCATTTTGGCATAGTCATCATTGCGACTTAATATTAACTTAGTGCAAACTTGAGAAAATTGGGAAAGAGTTGGGCAGGCTTGTTCAAGGTGAGGCAAGCAAGTCTATGTTTCCAACTGAAAGTTTTCTAAATTCTCTAGTACTATTTCCTCTCTGCATGCATTGCAACTTTCATTCACATGATGTGAAGGGCTTCATCAATAGCTTGTAGTGATTGTTCAGTGAGCAAGATGTCATTTTGTCTGAGGTCAGAGTTTGAGGTTCAAGGTGTAATGGCCTGCAGCCAAAGCCTTCCCAACTGAACCAAGGAAGAAACAACATTATGCTTCCCCCCTTGGAAAAGTTCTTATGTGTAACTTACCCCTTTTGAGTGGAATAATAGGCATAACACCCTTTCTTAGAAGGTTTCATAGTTGAAGTAATTTGGCTTGTTTGAATAAGTTTGGAAATATATATTTGTGTGTTTGAGTATAATCGAGTGTATTCAACTCCTCTTCCTCTTGTTGAGCTTCCATGATCATTGGGAATCCTTTACACATTGACAATGTGAGCTTCTTGAACAACCTTCACATATGTATATAGATAGAGAATGTTGAAACATTGTTTTCATCTAAAATCTTTAAAGATGTATTTGGTTAACTACTTGGCCTCATGAGCAAACATTCTTTAAAAGTTGTGAATGGATCAATAGGTCACATAACATTATTAACCTTTTAACAACCATGTGGACACATTACTATGCTAACAATTAACCAATGTTTTGTGTCAACTATTGACTTCAATGTGGCCTACATGCTTCCCACATCAAAGGACAAAGTGGTAGATGAAAGATGTCCATTTCATGCTTATGATTAATTTGGGACCATGTAAAGTTGTTTTGTTAATATGTGAAGGATGTATGATTACATTGGTACCACGTAAAGTGTTCATTTGCTGATATGTGAAAGATGTTAATGAGGTGTGTTGTTCAGTGAATTAGGGTTGGTGCCCAATCAATGTAGGCAAGCTACCATAAAGGTCATAAAGCTCCTTTAATTTCTTCCTTTGTTATATGATGTTTTAACAAACCCTACGTTTGTTTCATTAAGGTCCTTTGTATTGCTACTTTTGCATAAGGACCTTTTTGTGAAAGGAGGTAGATTTCACATCACACAACTCCCTGAAAATGTTCAAAAGTGGGTTATGTGTTGAGATAATGCCCTTGCACCAAGGCACTAGCCATCATAACCATCAAATGGGCCCTTTGATTCACATGATGATAAATTATGTTTTTCATATAATGAAAAATATATATTTCAAAATATAAATTCTTGTTGTATGAGTGGGAGGGTATTGGCATGTCGTGCAAAACATAATGGTCACGGATGAGGTCACTAGTGTAGAGTAAGGCCTTCTAAATGGGGCATTCTCAAACTAAATGCCTAAATGGACAAGACTTGAGTTCAACTCCGAATTTTGAAAATGCACCACTTTGAAGATGTTATCTAGGGTAGGCAAGTCAGTGTCCAAACACTTAAGATAAGGTTTGCTTGTTGTTTTTTTTGGAGAAGGACCCATTGTTTATGGTGTTCAAAGAGTAGATGGAGCCCTCCTCTTGGTGCATATGTCACATTAAAAATTGACAAAAACGGATTAGAAGGGAGAAAGTTACTACCTCTAAAAGTGGAGGGTGTTGTTTTTATATTAAAAAATCGATCAAATATTTCATAATATGTTTTAAAACCTTTCAAAAAATCCTTAAATATTACTTTGTTGCATTTAGGAGTTACAACATGGTTTGTAGAGCTAAAAGATGGAGATTTTGGAGCAATTTGAATTGCACAATTTGCAAAAAAAAATGAGAAAGTTATGCACAGATGAAGTAGGAGGGGTCAAAATGAAGAAAAATGAAAAAATACATGTTTTTTAATTTTAAAAATGTATTTATTTACTTGATTTTTTTGGTTGTTCCTTTGGCTTTGCATTTCAAAGATGATTTGCAAAGATTGAAAAGGTGTTTCTATAACATTTTAAATCATTCAAAATGAAGAAGAATTGAGAAAGATTTGCCAAAGTGTTTGATGATAGGTTAGTGTTTGATGATGGGCCAATCTACCCTAGTGTTAGAAAAAAAGTTGATCATTTTTAACAATGTTTCGCTATCAAAAGTATCAAATGTAGAAACCAAGGTTAAAATTTATGAAAACACTTTCCATTAAATTGCATTAAGTATGTTGCCATGCTGTTTACATGATGAAATTTTTAGAAAAAGGTGAACTCCTCATTTGATTTAAGGTTCCGATTTATTTTTATTGTAAAGGAGAGCAAATGTTTGCATGTTCAGCAATTGGAATTGATAAGTCTTTATCCTATACATTAATGAGTTCATGTGTACCTTACAATAACCCTTTTTTGGAAAATGGACCTTACTTACACATTAATGGTTTATGTGTACCATGCAATATTTAACACAAATTGGTGAAGATATTTTTGAACTAAAAGTTTAAAAAAATTGTAGAAATTAACCTCTTTGATCCTAAGTCCTTTTTATAACAATTTTATCTCTCTTCCAAACCTTAGTTAAAATTTGAATTTAATTTATTCGTTCATGATTGGGATTACAAAACTAATTGTTAACTTCAAATTTTACACATTCACACATCTTTGACAAAAAAATTCCACCAAACCAAGTGAAAAATGATAAAATAACAAAATTAGATTAATTAATCTCAAAATTAAATTAAACAAGCATTACCTACAATTGAATTTGAAGTTTTAGTAATCAAAATTAGATTTGATATGACACTAATGCATGCATCTTAATATGACATTCAAAATTATCAAATTAATTATTCAATAGTAAAAATTTCAAACAAAAATTTGGTCCTTCAAAGAATGTTCAACCTTACAATTTTTTTAAATGTGAATGTGAGGAGCTTAAGAAAATGGGCAAGAACTTCAAAGGGAAGCTAAGGTGACCCTAATAATGGAACTTTTGGGCTTGTTCATAATGGAGTTTTCAAATTTAGACTCATGTTACTCACTTATGATTCTTTGTTCCACTATCATTAATGTAACTTGAATGTGTGGGAAGTTGGGGTTCACAAATTAAAAGCCCAATGCATGCACTTATTTGATCCAAACCTCAATTACTTTAATAATTCACGTGCATTTGAAATTCTAAAAAAACCCATGTTCAACTTATTAAATAGATCTATCTATGAAGGAAAGTAGTTTGTTTTGTTTTGTTTTGTAATTATGAGATCCACCAAACTGGGATGTTTCAAATGATGTTCTTAGTGTCTTTGGAAAGCTCTTGATGAGGGAAGGGTGCATGGGCTTAGTTCCATGACGATTGGACTTATGGTGCAAAAGTTTTTGAATATTGAGTTGTTTTTTCATTGAAAACTAAATTGAATTGTAGCTGAAATTTTTGGAAGAATTGGACTATGCCTTTGGCTTTATTGGAAAGATCTTGATGAGCAGGATTTAATGGAATTTATTTGGTAAGATTTGGATTCAAAATGTGAGAGATATTGATTTTAAATGATTTCTGCCGCTGAAAATTCAAATAAATTCCAAAAATCCATGTTTTGAAAGGAAAAATCAGTTGAAGATGAGGTAACACTTGAATGTCTACCATTCAATTCAAGTAGAAGGGATTGTGATACGCCTTTGGTGTTGTTAGAAAGATCTTGACAATTCAAATTTAATGAAATTTATGTTGTGAGATTTCAACTTAGGATGTGGGACAATGGTGATAAAGTGAGTTCACGTTATTTTGTAATGGGTTCACACTTGCAAATCTAATATTCAATTCAAATAAATGTTTTCCTTTCATATTTTATTCTTAAAAAATGGGATATAAATATACCTTGCAAAACAATGTCATACGTTGTGTCCACCTACATCATTTGGGCCAATGGCACATGCCACACTAGTAGGGTTTAATCCTTAAATGTTAAGGCAGACCAATTTCATCCAACCTTCCCTTAGTCCTAGTTGGGAACAATGGCTTCAAAATTTGACATACATGAGTTGTATTTGCCAAGTCATTGAGAAGGGTGGCCCACCCTTTTGATGAGAGTTTCTTGTCTATGGTTGCTCATTAGGAGAAAAAATAACGTGTTGCCCATCATGATAGGAACATTTGGGTAACTATGTGCAATGTTGACATGAAAATCAATGAGAACCTTGTTGCCCAATGTTTTTAGGATTTGAAAACAAGAATTGAATCAAATGATTGCATGTTTAGTCTTGGAAAAGGGTTAGGAAGAGTCTCGACCAACCCAAATTTCGCATTTGCCTCAAAAAGGATGAATTGCAATGTTTTTTTGGACTTACATTGGATGTGCAACTTTTACCATCATTCTTTCTCATTTCAATGCCTTTTTGGATAGTTCTTTTTTCACATGACTTATATGCATGTCTTCTATCTACCACCATTTTTAAAAATCTTAAATGGAGCATGGCATCTTAGTCGAAGTCTCCAAAAATTTGAAATAGTGAAAAATTTTCTTTTTTCATCCATTTTTAAAAAAAAATAAAAATATTTAGCTTGAAGTCCTTTACAATTCTTCTGAGTTAGAATTTTAGAATTTTGATGTTTTGCAAGACTTTTAGATGCATTTGTGTGGGCTGATCCTTTTTTTTTTTGGGATTGGAATTGCTTTGGTCAAATGTCAATTAAGGATTATACACATTTGCAAAGTGCCCAAGTTTGAGTTCAATCCTTGAAATAAGGACCTACAATATTTAAAAACCTTTTCATCTTGTGTTTTACCTTCCATGTAAATAAAATTTGAAAGGAGATTCTACCACTTTTGATGCATGTTAACCACAATTTTTTGCCTTCTTTGAAAAAGTGTTGATTTTAAGGTAAGTTCCATGTTTTGAAAAAACTAAAGTGTTATTATAGTGTAATCTACCTTCATAAGCCTTTATGCCAAGGAAGGCACCCCTAAGGTTGCATTTCACCCCTATTGCACTTTTATGGTTCGACTTGCTAAGCACAAAAATGCACCTTCATGCATAGCCTTTTTCTAGTGCATTGATGCATTTATGTGAAACCATAAAACTTGTGAAGTAAATTGATGAGACAATTACTAAGTGAGAAATTAAACAATGTTAACATCTATGTAAAATGATTATGTCACAGTTTTGTTCACTTAAAAAGTGTAATAGGTTGGGTGATGTTGGTGCATTTCAACTTGTCACATGTCACTTGCACAATAGTTCATAACCTTTCAAGCCAAAAATAATAATTCTTTGTAATTTTCTTGGGTAAAAAATTATGTTGCATTTTTGTGACATTGGTTTTATTGCACATGTCTTTGGATTGATGAAACTATTATTTCAAATTTGGTTTGTAAACCTAAAGTCTTGTTGTTCTATCTTTTAATGTGACCTTCAAAAGTAATATCATTTTATCAATTAATTGTAAATTTGAAAGAATGAATTACAATGTATCCAACCATAATCAGGTGCATGCCTTCTGAACACATGACAAAAATCATTTCCTCTAAAACCATGAGTTGAACATTGAAATTCAATGTTACCTTCTTGTGATTCGTTTGTGGCAATTGTCAAGGTTCATCTAGTAAAATTCATTTGTGTGAATTTTAAGATATGTTTATGAAAAAATGATTCTTTTGGCTTTTGTCATCACCATATTTTTAAAAACTGATAGTTGTAATCACTAGATTTCTATATTAAGTTCCATTAAATAGCACAACATAAAGATGTTTCAAATTTTCTTCTTGCATATTTTGTTTACATGCAAATTTGGCTAAATATTCTTTTAATAGGACTTTAGTTACATCATTAAATCAATTATCAAATCCTTGGGTTCATAATGTATTTATGGCACAAGCACATCCACTCAATAAGTAAACCATTATGGACTATCAAGATAACCAACCATAGGATGCTGAGAACAATTGAAGCAAGACTATTCATAATAACCAAAACCCCTTTGTTGGCTCCTAAGCAAAACCAAACCTGATGGGAATCAAGATGCCCTCTTTTCATACATGCAAAAAAAATTTATGAAATGTTCATTCAATCAAGGTTATGAAATGGTTGGGCCAATGAAAGCCCAAAATATATGTTGTGTTAAGTAGAAGGTTGTCACTAATGAAATTAAGGTTCAAGATTGTAACTCTCAACCTAAAAACCAATCATAGTGTTAAGAAGGATGGTTATGATAATTAAATAAACTATTTAAATCACCCATAAATTAATGTGGAAGTTGGAATGGTTGACATGTAAACATTTTGATGGATATTGTTTAATTTAAAATAATGTTTTGGGTTATATCAATTAAGATACACATTTTTTGCATGACCTATTGGTACTTTTTCTCTTGCTTTTCAATTTTCTAATGTAACATCATTAACAATCATCCCAAAGGTCATTTAACATTAATGGGTGACACATTTTGTGATAAAATAATTGGTAGAAAATTGCTTAATAAAAAGAGTGTCAAAATGTGTCTAATGATAAACATTGGAGGATTTTATTTTAAAACCAAGGAATTTGCAATATAATATTCCCTTTGCACTTCAAATTTTCACCACCAAAAAAATCAGTGATTGGTAATAACATTTTGTGTGTGCAATTTTTGCCAACAGGCTAAAAATAAAATTCAAATATAATATTTAGTCAAAACATATCCATTTTTTTTTTCCAAATTTTGAATTAAATAAAAAAATTCACCACATGTGGATTATTATTTTAATTTGTTAACATTTTTTAACCTAGCTTTTCTATTATCTAGATGTGTTCTAAAAATGTGTTAAAATTCAATGTAAAACCTCTCTTGGGATGTTAAGCCACTGACACAATATCATACTTTTTTTCATAAATATCATTGATTGGTACACATGTAAAATGAATAAATCTTAAGCATTGATATTGTGTACCATTTGGGCTTGGTGTTTAATTAGGTTTTAATTTATAGCCTTCCAATCAAACATTAAATCAAGTACATGTAAATTAGATATGGAAACCTTCATCCTTGCATTCAATGCACAAGGTAATCAAAATTTCTTAGATTGGCTATTGAACATTGATTTCAAGGCCATCTTATGTTAGGGCAAAGCTTTTGGCCACAAGATTTATTGAACTTTACTGAAATCAAGGCCCATGTTCAAGTTTGTTACATGTGCCCAATGCTGATAAAACTTATAACTAAATATTTTATTGAACATAAAAACATGCTTCAATTTTTTGAGTTTTTTTCCATGTGTTATTCATTGAGTTTTGTGAGAAAAATAAGATAAAATGGAGGAGTTTCAAAAAATTACACATCCCTAGAAGAAAGTAGGTCTCACAATGTTATATTGATGTCAACATTGTTAATTGAAATATAGAAACACAAACATCTACAAAATGATACCTTTTATTTCATATAAATAATGATACATGAGGTGTCAAAGAACATTATAAATTTGTTATATGGAGGAAATGAAAGAATACATTTTGTAACTCAAACAAAAATTGTAGCTTTCCTTTTAGGGTTAAAACATGATTGGGGTATCCGTTTAGGATCACTAAAGGTTCATTCCTAAAAACTCAAATTCACTTTTTCTCATTTTCTTCCAACTTGTTTTAGATTTCCCTTAATTTCCTCATGTCAAATGTGTTATTTTATATGAATATCTAAAATATTTATTTTTTTCACTTATGAAAGTAAAAATAATAAAATTTATCCAATGTGGGTCATGTTCTATCAATGGCCCAAAATTTTAAGAAATTTTTAATTAAATTTTTTTTTACATTGCAATAGAACACTTGTTTTTTTGTCACACTCATACATTTTATGTACATTAGTACCTAAAGTGTTTATGGTAAGAATCTTGGGCCAAAAAAAATGTTTAGTCATTCCTTATGAGTCCTTGAACTTTTTTTTTTTTTTAAACAAAGTTTTGGATTTTTTCCAAGACTTTGTAATAATCCTAAAACTTGTTCAAATTTGACATACTATGCATAGAATAATACCTTAATAATGTATATTTCCGTGAAAAAAATCAAACTTTCAATATGGATGTGCTATTAAATTACAACATGTTTTAAATGAGGGGGACACTAAATACAAAAAGAGATTATCTTATTTGGTATCCCAACCATATTTTGACATTTTAATATTTTCAACTCTAAAAACTTGCTGAATTTGGTGAAAGAATGGGAAAGATAGGGGTGTTTTGTGTAAAGGGGTTCAATGTTTGATGACCGATGAATTAAAAAAAATTGGGAGTTGAAATTTAAAATCTTTGATCATGCATCGTTGCTTTTGGAATACAAAGAATTTTTGTGAAGCCTTAGTTCATGCACCCATCGAATTTTTAATCAATTCAAAACAAGCTCAAAATGAGAAAGATATGGGGTTGAAACTAAAGAGGGTCTAGAGCTATTTTTTCAAAAAAAATGAACCAAATGATCATTTATCCTCTTCTTATATTTTTTGCATAGTTCCATTATTTTTAATGTTCAAAAAACATTTGTAGCTTTCAAATTTGCACTTTTAACTACACGAAAATTGTTCAATTTGATTAATCAATGAAGAAAATATTGGAAAATGTTCAATGATAAATACATGATGATGGGTGGTTTTACCTTATCATTCAAAAATATGTAGTTTTTAAGAAACTTTCATATTTGGTATAAAACCAACATTGGGTGGTTTTTAGTTTAGGGTTTAGGGTTTAAAAGAATCATTAAGGTTCTCATTTGAAAAAATAAAATAAAAATCTTTAAAGGTTTCAATTTTTTAAAAACAATTTCTAGTCTTGTCAGTTTTCATGAAAATTGCAACCCTTGATTTTCAACGATTATTTTTATAAGTCAATTTTTGGAATTCAAAAAAATCCTGAACAAAATTTTAGATTATTTAATTCAATGTTAAATTTTAATTAAATAATTAAAAAAACAAAGCAGAAATGATCAACAACACATGAAAGTGACAAAACACATAAAACACATGAATAGTGAAGTTCAGAGGAACATAGTAGCAACAAAACCCAAGGGATGAGCAAAATATGGAGGAACACATGAATAGTGAAACACAAGGGAACAACACAATTTGGAGTAGCACATGGGTAGTGAAACCCAAGGAGTAACAAAAGTTGGAAGATCACATGGTTAGCGAAACAAAAGGGAGTAGTGAAGCACAAAAGAGCACCAAAGTTAGTAGGAACACATAAGTAGCAAAACACAAAGAAGTAGTGAAATACGAAAAAATACATGAATAGTGAAGTACATAAAAACATTAGGACAATGAAGCACAAAGGAGTAGTGAAACATGAAGGAACATATGAGTAACAAAACACAAGAGAATAATGAAGCATAGAAGAACACAAGAGCAATAAAACACAAAGGAGCACAAGAACAAGGAAACACAAAGGAAGAGCGGAACATAGATGAACAACAAAGTGTGTGAAGGAAAAAAAATTGTGGGGCCAAGTTGCAAATTGGTTTTGTTTTTGGAAAAGAGTGCCAAGTTTCTTCATGAAGTTCCCACTAAAGGAGCCATTGAGGAGGTTAGTGTTGTTGAAACTAAAACCTAAATCTAACTAAACATTAAACACCATGATAACCTTGAAAACCAATGTCTACATGTTTTAATACCTTGAAAGGTTATTGCAAAAGGTTTGTATGATACCTTTTGAAGTTTTCAAAAAGATGGTTCTCACTTGGGTGAAAATCAATGGACAAGTTTTCAAAAAGGTTATTAGTTTATGTGATAACTCTTGGTTTTCATTATGATAACTAAACTAAAAACCTTAAAGGTCTCACCAAAAAATGAGAACCACCCAACATTGGTATAATAAATAAAAGAAAACATGTCTTTTGCAACTTGTTTTATGCAATTACACATGTTGAACGCAACTGTTTTTTAGTTGCATTCAACATGTGTAATTGCATAAAACAAGTTGCAAAAGACAATTTGTGAAATTGTTTTATGGATGGTTACCATTTTTCTTATATCACAAAATCTTTGAAAAAAACATTGACATTGACATTAATGGTACAAGATACAATTATTTGAATAATATTTATTCTGCTTTGGTGTACATGCTTTATTTTGTATACTTATTTTAGTTTGAAAGAATCACTATTATATACTAATGACATACATGTAAATTGTTAAAAACATTTAAAAAATACATTTTACTAAGTTGGATGTAGACATACAAATAAACATAAGTTGGTTCAAGTTTAAGGTATCATTTTAGTTAGACCACAATTGTTAATAAATGATTGGCCAACCTCTATTCTAGGGTTTGAAATGTTAATGTGACGTTTTGTGGACCTCCAAGATGTCCAAATCCTAGCATCTTGGGTTACTTCAAGAGACAAGGGGATGTCATGGTTTGGCTTGGTTGATGTTGATAAAACATCAAGAAGAAGAAGACTACATGGATGACAAAAGATGATGGAGGGGTGACAAGTTTGGCAACAAAACTATAGGCTATGATGGGAACAATGGGGATGATATAAGAGGATGATAGGGATATATACATGGATGATGATGAGGGACAACAATGGTGGACATCCTTGTCCATGTTGGATGACAACAAATGATTTTGACAATGATTGGGACAAAGAGAATGATAGGGATGTTTAGGACTAAAGATGGGTTTTCTGGAGAAGGAAACTAAGGAGGATGAGAGGATGGGTGAATGGGGCATTGGATCTATTGCAGAAGATGCCATGATGGACATTGAGGACAATGAGATCAATAGTCAAGATGTTAGTTTCAATGGGTGACTACACGAGTAGAATGTTCATATTTATTTTGATGTTATTAATATTGCCTTGGTGGATCCTTGATGTGCTCCCTTGTCCATGTTGTTCCCTATTTCCATTAGCATTTTGGCGCAATCCTTGCATGAGACATAATTTCAAACCTATAAAAATAGTAACTATAGGTGAAAGTAAAGGGGGAGGGGGGTTACTGCTTGTTGAAACACAGAAAGGGAAGTTCAAGATCTCTGGAGATGCAAACTTGTTATATACATGCACAACATAAATCTAAACTCATCTCTTAAAATAGTGAAATTGTGTGAAAGGTATGTTAACATTCATTACCCATGATGATTATATTTCATCTCAATGTAATAAATAAAATGTGGTTGTCTAAGCATTATTCACATGTAAAAACCTCCACAAATTTGTAGTGTATATGGATGCACACTTCCATAGTGGAAGAAGCCAAGAGGCATTTCAGAAAATTAAACACTCACACATGTAAGTGTTTTGTTTTTTAAAGTGACTAATGTCATTTTTTACCTTTTCTCTTGGCATCTACCTGACAATCCCACCAGGTATCACTGGAAAAAATGTAAAAAACAAGGGGTGTGTCACACTGTGGTCTTGCCATTTACATTAAAAAGCATCTGAAGGCAAAAGAAGAATTATGGATTTTCATATATTTCACCATGCAAAAGTATAATCTTAAAAAAAACCCTCTAAAAGGAACCAAATCCTTGAAGATATCAGAACTGTATAACTAATCTCAAGTTTCAACACAAGCCCAAATATCCTATTTCAAAAATCCTCATATAAAAATAGACCTACTCCACAGGAGCCAAAATCCCTTAAGCTATTATACTCTATAATGAATCTAAACACAGTATCCATACATTATATAATGATGATGCCATTGTTTACAGTTTCATGAAACTGGTCGATACTGTACTTTGATGGTCTTTGGAAATGTGCTGATTGATCCTTATGATATATTGTTTAATGGGGGTCTATTTGCAATGCATTTCAAATCAGTGTTACAGAATTGAACTTCAGTGATTTATGTTTTTTTGAGTGAATTTTTTATATTTCTGAAAACATATATGTAAAAAAACTTGGAAAAACTTGTATTTGCAGCAAAAAAGTCATGAATTTTGCAAAATCAAGAATTGACAAAAAACCACTAGAAATGATTGAGAAAATGTAATAATACTATAATCCATCTAAAATGTTTGTTCATTTTCCTTGTGAAAATGGCATGGGCCTTTGTTGTCTAAGTCTTTTCTCCAAACATGATTTCATAAAAGATTTGTTGGTGAAGCAAGGTACATACCAAATTTGATTCTTATCCCGAGGCAATGTTGGCTCCATACCATGGGCTCTTACACACATATTGAGGTCCTTATGATTTTTGTATTGCTTTTCATATGGGTGTAAGTAAAGAGCCCACCATATGTTGCTGTTGATGCTCTTTCCATGGGAAGGTCGAAACTTTATGATAGGTAACTTTCTAAGAGCTCGTCCTTCTTGAAATTAAGGTCCACAGCCAGAGGGAACAGTCAAGGTGGGCCCATATTTCAAGAATGCTTCATTTCTCTGGCCTTACCTTGCAATTAAATGTCCCAAATTTCAAGTTGCAAGGAAATTGTCATTCAGCAATTTTCCTGCCTGGCACCACATAGGATTGTTTTGTTTTGTAGTTATGAGATCCACTGAACTGGGATGCTTCAGATCGTGGTCTTGGTGACTTTGGAAAGGTCTCCATGAGTTTTCCGCCAGGAAGGGTGCATGGGCTCGGTTCCATGATGTTTGGACTTGTGGTGCAAAAGTTCTTGAATATCAAATGATTTTTTCACTGAAAATTAAATTAAATTGTTGCTGATAATTTCGGAGGAATTGGAATGTGCCTTTGGTGTTGTTGGAAAGATCTTGATGAGAAGGATTTAATGGAATTTATTTGATAAGATTTGGATTCAGAATGTGGGAGATAATTGATTTTAAAGTGATTTCTGCCGCTGAAAATTCAAATAAATTCCAAAAATCAGGTTTTGGAACGGAAAAATCAGTTGAGGATGTGGTAACACATGGACCAATGGCACAGGCCACACTAGTCTCGATGAACATATGAGGGTTAATTCACACCCTCTTTTGTGTCCCAGACCAGTTTCTTGTACAATCAATTATGTATAGTAAACAGTTGGATGTCGCTGATTCCTATGAATAATCAATGTGCATGCATGCAAATTGTATTTTCATATTATTTGGATTAAAGTTTTATTGCATAACTTGAGAGCAATGTTTCTTTCTCCGTGAAATTTCCAGTGTTGGGCAGTTCTCAAATGCTGACCCGGTTCTCATCCCGGTTTTCACAATGAGAATCGATTGACACTTTTAAATATGAGAACCGGACTGAAAACCGACCTCAGCTTCTCACATGACCGAGAATCGGTTATGAGAACCGGTTCATATATATATATATATGGAGAACCGGACAGGTTCTCTCATGGAACTAAGATCCGGTTCTCAGAGTTCTCTGTATCATTTATTGGTTTCTCTTGTTCTTCTTCTTCACTTGGGACTGCTACTCTTCTCCTGGTGCTATTACTTTTCTCCCATTATTATTCTTCTCTCTTTATTACTATTACTCTCCTTTTTACTGCTATTACTGTTCTCTCTTTATTGGTATTACTGATCTCTTTATTACTATTACTTTTTTCCCATTCCTCTTATTCTTTTTGTGTTGCTGTTACTTTTCTCGCATGCTGTTGCTCTTTTGGTGTGAAGCCATTTAATTATTGAAACTGATTTTAATTAATGAAAATTTTACTAATCAGGTTGTGAAAACCGGTTGCTGTATATATGAGAACTGACTTATCTGAGAACCAGGTGAGTTTGAAAAAATAAAAATTTGATAACCTGACCGGTTCTCATCAGGTTCTCACAACATCATGAGAGAACTGGAACAGCCGGTTCTCACACAAAAGTGAGAACTGCTCAACACTGGAAATTTCTCACTTGATTGAGCTCAGAAAAGAAAAATAAAATGTTCCATTTCAAAATATTCTACTATTTAAAAGGAAAATCAACAAATGTTTTATAAAAAAATTATTTGAAAAAATGTCGTCAGTTTTTCACAAGTTTTTTGTGCTGGGTAAAATTGCCCATCAGCAAACGCATATTTATCATTGAACACTTTCCAATATTTTCTTCATTCCTTAATCAAATTGAATAATTTTTGTGTCATTGGACCCACCAACTATAGAACTACAATGTTCATTGAGCATCATACGTAAAAGAAAAATGCAAAATATAGAGTAAGAGGATGAGTGATAGTTTGTTTCAAAAAACTTAAAAAAATAGCTCTAGGTCATTCTCTAATTTCAGTCTTATATCTTCCTGAATTTTAGTCGTTTTGAGTGATTACAGCGGCAAAAGATGCAACAATCAAAGATTTTAAGCTCAAAGTCTTGATCTATTTTAATTCATTCATTGTTGAACCCCTTACATCAAACAACTCATATCTTCCTCCATTCCTTTATTGGATTGAGCAATTTCTTTTCATGTTGGAAGCTCTAGACAAAGGGCTACAAATATTTGATTAAGCTATAAAAGCAAAGGAACAATGTGTGAAGAATCCACCTCCTTTGAGTTTTTGAAGGTTTGCTGACCAACCTATCTACCATAGTATTTTTTTTCACTATTTAAGAAATTATGCACTTTCTTAAAAATGTGTTTGCAAATGAATGCTAAATCTTTCTTGGGATGCTCATTAATGATGTTACATAAAAACCCTAAAAAAAAAACACACTAATAGAGAGCAAATCAAAAGTTTCACAAAACATAAGACATTGAAATTATTCAAATAAATAAATAAATAAATAATTAATTAATTTCTAATGATGTCCGTGATATGAAGCTACTGGTTTGAAGCCTGTGCCTAATGCATAGGTGTGTGTATTTGATGGTACATATTACAAATTACATTTCCAAAACCTCTTTATATACGACATTTTGCATGTATCCATCAGGACCTTGGCCGCTGAAAATCTTGATGTTTGCACAGCTTGTGACCCGTGAGATAGCAACATACAGCTGACCATGGGAATAGACCAGAGATGGCAAATATACCCCAACGTAGTTCAACTTGTAGGTAAGTAGTAAGTTACTTATTTAGTAGGTATCAATCTGTTAAAACTTATTTCTTTGTTTTTGTATGTTGATAAGTTCCAATATCCAAACCCCCTCCCTGTTCATAATGGTTAGGGTTTCTGGTGCAGCCAATTTTCACATGCATCATAATAATACCTTTGGCATCTAGCATATTATTATTATTGGCAAAATTGTTTTTTTGGGCAATCTGATCATTGTAATTACCAATATATCTATTAAATTTGTGTGCTAAAATGGCAACTAACATCCATTGCCATTATTATTATGGCAAATGCAAGCCTTGAAATTGCCAATATCTAATAAAAGTGTGCTTAATGGTTGCTCGTTTTGGAATCCATTGAACTATACTAAAAAATTATGGCAATGTAAAAAGCATTGAAAATTTCCAAAATTCTAAATAAAATTTCAAAATAAAAAGAAAAGAAAAAGCCCAACCCAACTCTTTCAGTTGGTTGAGAAAGAGACAGGATGAGTGTACCTAAGTCCAAAACCCCCAAAAAAAATAAAAATAAAAATGAAAATTTACAACACTAATATATATTATTCTTTGTCGTGCTGCATCTGTATTCCATTCTTTCTCCGCCCCATTGGAGTAAACAGACCATGACGAGACAGATGGATGAACAGATGGATGATGGGACAGATGGATGAAATGATGCTTCACGACGTCCTTTACTATATGTAATATTTTTTTAATGAGTGTTTCAGATTGAATTTTTTTGATATTAAGGAAAAAGAAATTGATATACATTGCCCTATTCCATCTCAATTTTACATTTGCAATGCTGGGTTTCTGTTTTTCGATTGTGTGACATCAAAAATTGGTGATTATTTTCAACTTTTTTGCAAAAGTAGGTGAATTTACACCAGAAAAAAACACAGTTTCCATGCACCTAAAATCTCCTCAGATTTAAATTTGTAAAAAATAGAATAAAAAATTCTTTAAAAAATAAATAAATTTATGAAATGAAATAAAATAAAAAAAATTTAAATTTAAATTAATAAATTATTTATTTAAAATATTATATATAAAAATAATTTTTTTCTTATTAATATTAATTTAAATTTTAAAAAAGAAAAAGAAAAAGAAAAAAACACCCTATTGTATCTCAATTGTAGTACCTACTAGTGTGGCCTGCGCTGTTGGCCCAAGTGTTACCACGTCCTCAACTGATTTTTCCTTCCAAAACCTGGTTTTCTGGAATTTATTTGAATTTTCAGTGGCAGAAATCATTTAAAAATCAATATCTCTCACATTGTGAATCCAAATCTTACCAAATAAATCCCATTAAATCCTGCTCGTCAAGATCTTTTCAAGAACACCAAATGCATATTTCAATTCTGCTAAAAATTTCAGCAACAATCTAATTTAATTTTCAGTGAAGAAATCATTCAATACTCAAGAACTTTTGCACAGCAAGACCGAATGCTGTGGAACCAAGCTCATGCACTGCTCCTCATTGAGAGCTTTCAAAAGACACCAAGAACATGATCTGAAGCATCCTGGTTCAGTGGATTTCATAGCTACAAAACAAAACACAACAAACTACCTTCGTTCACAGATAGACCAGTGTGGCCTGTGCTGTGGGCCCAAGTGTGAACCCATTACAAAATAAGGAAACTCAACATGTGAACGTTCTTTTGCAATGTATGTATTGAGTTTTTGAACAGACAAATATGAAAGGAAATCATGCTTGAATTGAATGGTAAGCCTTCAAGTGTTACCATGTTATCAATTGATTTTTCCTTCCAAAACCTGGTTTTTTGGAATTTATTTGAATTTTCAGTGGCAGAAATCACTTAAAAATCAATATCTCCCACATTGTGAATCCAAATCTTACCAAATAAGTTCCATTAAATTCTGCTCATCAAGATCTTTCCAACAACACCAAATGCACATTCCAATTCCTTCGAAATTTTTAGCTACGATTTAATTTAATTTTCAGTAAAGAAATCAATCAAGAACTTTTGCACTGCAAGTCCAAACAACATGGAACCAAGCTCATGCACCCCTCCTTGTTGAGAGCTTTCGAAAGACACCAAGAACACAATCTGAAGCATCCCAGTTTGGTGGATATCATCGTTACAAAACAAACTACTTTCCTTCATAGATAGATGTGCTAGTGCTTTGTAATTCTACCCCCAAAAAACCTAATTAAGTAAAAAATATTAGAAAGGAAACAGGATGAAAGATGAAGTAGGTATTCGCCACAAAAAAGAAATTCCAATGAAGTACATATTAGAAAGAAATTAAATACTGAGGAAAAGAAGGACAAAAAGAAATGAGGTTCTATAGTGACCCCCCTTCGTCCTCATACCACAAGGTCAACAGGAAAAGTAAAAAGTGAAAAAGAAGGAAGAAGAAGGTGCAAACGGTTACTTGACTTACTTTTACTAACTTACATGAAGTGCAACTCAAGGCGCAAGAGTTGCGCTTGACTGTAATTCAAAAACAGATGAAGTGCAGTGGCATGTTGAACAGAAAACAACAGGGCCCAAGGATGAAAACCTCAGACACCACGCAAAAAGCCAATGTCACGTTGTTGGTGAATTGGATTTGGCATCCACGTGCAGCGTTTTGTCATCTAACTGCATAAGGCTCTCCACCGAGTGCAGGCATTTTGTCATCCAAGTGCATGAGGTTCTCATCCAAGTGCAGGCGTTTTGTCCAAGTGTGTTCTCATCCAAGTGCATCCGTTTTGTCATCGAAGTGCATGAGGTTATCATCCAAGGGCATGATTTTATTATCCATGTACGTGAGTTTATCATCCAGACGTCCTGACGCGTTTCTTGTTCTTCTGCCATTTTCTGGAGCGTCTCGCGGGTTGCAATTCGCGCGGCATCTCTTTCTCGCGCGCGCTCGCGCGCTCATATCCCCGTCATAGCAGCATCTTCTTCTTCACCCCCATCGCCGAGTGAGTACCTTTCACAGCTCCCGAGTCCTTGGTTCGCTGCTCGCTCAGGACTCACTCACTCACTCGCGCGCTACCTGAGGAGGGGGCGGAGATTTTCGCCTTTGTGGCCATGAAGAATCAGCATCTCATTCGTGGCCGAAAAGTTGTGAAGACGGGCGGCAATGACGCGGCGATAATGGATGGAGAGAATAAGAGCAATGGAGCAAACAAGCGAAGTGGGGGCGGGCGTAGTGCGCTTTCGGAAACCAAGGAGGAGGAGGAAGGCAAGAGTAATGGAACCAGTTGTTTCATCACTAAGACGGTGAAGACGAGGAGTGGTGGTAGCGGAGGAGGAGCTGTTGCCAACAAAAAAGGAGAAGTGAACTCCAGTAATGCAGCAGCAGCTGAGGCGGCGGTTTCCAAGAAGCGGGAGGAGAGTAATAGTAAGAGTCATCATAGTAATGGACGAGTCGTCGTCTCCAAAGCGGTAGCCAACGGGAAAGGAGTAGTTCCGGAAGTCGTCAATGGGAGGATGCATAGGAAGAGGGGTAAGCAGACTCCTCCCAAGGCCGCGTCCACCAAGAAGTTGAAGACATCGGCGGGATCTGCGAAGACTGTCGCGCCGAAAGAGGAGCCGGAGCCGGTTGTTCTGTCTGAATCCATTTCCAAGGGTGGAGACGTGGATGAGGAGGAGGAAGAGGAGGATGCTGTGCTTAAGGCGGGGGGAGGGGGTGTCGACGAGGAGGAGGTTTTCATTAGCCAGCAGAAGATAGTGGAGTTCAAGACCCAAAAGCGCGACCCTCGGGACGAAGTTCATTGCAACTTGGTCCGTAACACCCGAATTCCCAGCCACGTCGCTACTCGTGACTATCCGCATCGCTATCCGAAGAAGATCAAGGTAAGGCTCCTGCTGCTCGCATTGTCCATTGCTGGTTACAAGATCTGGTTTTCTCTATGCTTGCAATCTCTCTCTCTCTCTCTCTCTGTGTCTGTGTCATCACTTGCTGCAGCGAAATCCCTGATATTGCACAGATTCAGCTCATTTGTCGTCTTCTTCTTCTTTAAAATACCTAGTCCATTGTGCGCAGTTGAAAAGCTGGTATCCCAGTTTCTGCTAACATGTAAGGCTACAAGCTTAAATCTAAAAGGCAGCTGGCCCTGGTTGCAGACCACAGTCTTACAATGTAATTTGTTTTCAGGCTATCATAACTAGACTATGCTCATTTTATTTCCCTGGGAGGAGACTAGTCTGCATGGTTTCTTTATACTAATGAGCAGCAAATGTTTTTTTCTTTTGTGATGTTGCAGTCAGAAGCAAATGGCAGGAAAAGGTTAGTTGTTCACTCAAAAATGGCATGCAAGGCTTTCCCTTCACATTTGAGTGTGTTTTGAGAATAATGATGGTGCCCTATCTCATGCACAAAAGAAAACCAAAATTCCAATTGTTGTTCTTCCTACCCTTGCTGTACACATCTATCCCATAGTTTCTCCTTTCTCATACTTTGTAATCTTGTCTGCAGAGGAGAGACAGAAGAAGAGCCCGAGATTCCAGTAATTGGCCACTACAAGCAGGCAGAAGTCAATGGCAAACTTTACCTCTTGGGTGATTGTGTCCATGTCCATGTATGCTCAGAACTCAAATCTGGTTTTTGGATCTTTAAAAGACAAGTGTTATGTGTGTATTGCACATTTTTGAACCCTTTTGAGCAGGTTTCTTTTTTCTGCTAAACTGGCACCGTCATTATCAGGTGATCTAGTTTTGTTTTTTTTTCCTGTTTTGCTCAAACTTTTGAATGAGGTCAGTTTTTGGTAGTTATTTGGATTTGCTTCTAAGTCACTTTGTAGTTCTAAAGATTTCTGTGTTTCTCAGATATGATGCCTCCAAATATTTTGTTAAGGGAATTAGAGGATTGCTGAATTGAGAGATGTTGCTTTTTGGAATTTCTGCATTTGGAGTCTTCCAAATGATTTTGTATAGAGTCTTGTAGGTGGTAGAGCTTTTTGAAGCCCACTAGGTGTTATTTGTTTTTCCCTGTAGTCTGTTTTGTTTTCCCCTTTTCTTTCTCTTCCCCAGTGTTGTGTGTCTTGTTGTTAGTTGCTAGCTAGTATTATGACAGAGTCTTCCCTGTGTTGTCCCCTTGTGTTAGTTGCTAGCCAGTATCATGGTGTTTGAGTCTTCCCAATGTCTTCCCCTTGTGGTGTTGTTTTGTTGTTAGTTTCTAGCCAGTATCATGGTGGAGTCTTCCCAATGTCTTCCCCTTGTGTGGTGATTTTTTGTTGTTAGTTGTTAGCTAGTATGCTATAGTCTTCTCATTGCTTTCAGACCTTGCAACAAAAACTCAGCATGCATATTAGTGGTTGCACTCACCAATAGCTATTGTATGGAGCTGATAAAGTTAGTGGGGAAGTTGTGAAAGAAAAGTTGCTATATATGTCATTGTTCACAACTGAGAGACTATCACTGTTTTCCCAGTTTTGTGAGTCCTTATTTGGAAGTCTTTCTTCTTAGTTTTGCAAGTCCTGATCTGGAAGTCTTTCTTTCACTTAAAGGAGAAGTCTTAACCTTCTTCTGGCTTTCTTAATAATGAGTATGGAGATTTCTCGATTCTCATGAGAGTTAATCACTTATGAGTGACAAACAGTACAGTGTGGGGCCAGAACTCAGCAGTAAATCATTTCTCCTTCTTTGATCAGAAAGTTCACCTATGTGTGGAGTTCTGAAGATGGCTGTATTTGCCTCTTGCATCTTGTTCAGTAGGAGTCAAATAGTGTTTCAATTATTTGTGGAATTCAGCATAAATGCCTGGTTTCTTATTGCTGTTTCCTCTTATGAATGTGTGCTCTTGAACAGTCAGGTCTCGAAACAAACTTCATTGGGAGGATCATTGAGTTCTTTGAAAAGGAAGACAAAAGTGAATGGTTTGGTGTGCAATGGTTCTTTCGGACTTTTGACACGGTGAGTAGCAAAACTGCTGGCTTACTTCCAAGTTGAGATTTTTTGGTGGATGATTGAGAATCTAGAGTTTTGTTGTGAAGTGCTGCAATGGGATAAAATTGGGGCACAATTTGTTAAGGTTTTCAACAAGCCAAAAGGTTTTGAGATTCCACTTGCCTGGTGCTGCAAATAGGGTGTGCCCTGTTTCTCAAAGCAGTTGATGACTTGTGAGACGGCTGCAATTTATATGATATTTAGTGCAGTGGAGCAATGGTTTTGCTTGAGTTTCTGTGGAATGTTGAATGCAGGCAATTGGCACTGAAGATAGAGATCATGACAAAAAGCGTGTCTTCTACTCAGATGTGAAGGATGACAATCCATTGGAGTGTATTGTTGGGAATGTGAATGTGGTTCGGGTGCCCTCTTTGGTAAATACATCATGATTGCTCCTGCCGTCTTACAAGGAAATGCTGTTGAAAATATCATATCTCTAGTCCGAAATGAAGTGCAAGTGTTCTGTCGCCGTGTGATATCTTTGTCTCTTGTTCTGTGATATCTTTGGAGATATTGTAGAATAAGTTTGTGAAGAATTCTCAGAACTTATCTTCTGCTGATGGCAGACAAGATTTGACAAAGGGAAAAGGGTGATACCTCCATGCGACTACTACTTTGACAAGGGTTACAAATTTGCTTATGCAACATTCTATGAGCTCCCAGCAGAGCTACCTGGTGAGTGGGATAAACATACATCCTGGAACATGTTTCAGGACTAGAAGTCCTTGTGCTCTCAGGGGTCGTTCTTATGTTTCAGCAAGTTTTTCTCATGGACAGTAGATATGCTAGACCTCATATCAACTATGATTGTTATTTCTCAGATGTGGCGTTGTGAGATGGTATGATACAGTGTCAGTGATTCATTCTTGTCATATTTCTCTTATGATGGTTTTGTTTGTGGTGGAAGAGTTTGAAACAAGAAGTTATAGGAAAGCAGAGGCTGTTAGTTCAGACATCTCATGTCAGATGTCAGCATTTTGACCAGGAACCGGGTGGTGGTCAAATTCAGAACCCACTTGGAGTAACAGTGAAAACTCAATGGCGGAGGGTACTATGTCGGGAGTATCAGAAATGATATCAGTGAAACAGCAAAGTAATGCATGTAGCAATGTGGAAGACAAGCCAGAGCTGCAGCTGCTTGATTTGTACTGTGGGTGTGGAGCCATGTCAACTGGCCTATGCTTGGGTGCTAATTTGGCAGGAGCTAACCTTGTTACGGTATTAAACTTCAAATAGCACTTTATAAGCCTACGAACTTGTTTTGCTTGAACAGGGTTTTGCTCTTGGTTGTTGTGTATAACAAGTCCATGTGGTAGCTCAAAGAGAGATGGCTGTTATAGGTCTTGAGGTGTTACTGTTGTTTCTTGCTGTGGCAGTTTTATGTAAGTGGCCAGTGGTGTTCAAAAGTGTTGAAGTTTTTATTATGGTTGGTTTGGATGGTTCAGAGGTGGGCAGTTGATCTAAACGAGTATGCATGTATTTCAATGAAGCACAATCACCCAGAGACAAAGGTTAATCCTCACTCTAGAACCTTGTCCTCACAATGCTTTTATGTTGTTCTGCTTGATTTGTTTGGTACTGCATAATGTTTATTGGCACTGTCCAGAATTTTCTCTTGTTAAGCAAAAATTCTCTCACTGCTATGTCAGGGACAAGGGGTCTCCATTAATCTAGTCAAGGAGGGCACTAGGCAACTGTGTCCTAAGCAATCATCAGGAACATTGTGGATGTTTAGGTGCGGAATGAGGCTGCAGAGGATTTCTTGGAATTGCTGAAAGAGTGGAAGAAACTGTGTGAAAAGTACCCAAGTGATGATGAAGCTGTGGATGAAGCTGCAGATGAAGTTGAGGAAAGTGATGAGGATGAGGTTGTAGAAGAAGGAGAGTATGAGGTAGAAAGTCTCGTTGGTATTCGTTGGGTTGGTCAAGTGAGTGAGAAGGAGAAGCAGGTCATGGAAGAGGTGGATGATGATGAAGATCTTGAGGAGGCTCCAAAGAAACATAAGAAGGCAAAGGGAGGTTTTGAACCACCTACAACGAAAGGTCTTGAGTTTAAGGTCCAACTCTTACTGCTTCTTATGTTCCTAACCTATTCTGACCTGTTTCTGGACTTAAGACTCTAGTTTGTGCTGACCATTTCTTTGAACCCCTTTTATCAGGACTTTTAATAGTTCCCTTGTGAAAGCGCTTAGGGAAATTCAGATTAGTAAGTGAATTTGCTGATGTGTCTTTGGCATTTGTGATAAGAATTGTGGTCCAGCTTTCTGACTTTTCTGCTAAAAGTGGACATGAAACTACATAAAGCCTAAACTACATTGTTCTTTAATCTTTCCTGTATTTTACGGAAAGTTTCTAACAGTTGGGAATTTGTATGATACAGGTGAAATGGAAGGGCTATAGTGCTGAACATGATTCATGGGAACCTGCCTCAAACTTTGAGTATGTTCCTCAAACTAGGCACCCATAGCTGTTGTCAGTTCAGTGATGTATTTCAGTCATTTTTTTACTAGTATCCTCTCCCTGCTGACCATTAACCCATCCTGCAAATAATATAGGACTACTTCCAAATATGATAATGTAAGGCAGGGAGACAGGATTGTGTCTTTGGGAGAGCGTAGGCTTTTTTTGTCAGTTGAAAAGGAGAAGCTCCAGGTGAGATACTGAAGTATGAGGTACTATGGTTTTTTTTCCTCCTTCGCTGATTTTGGTAAAGGTGGATTTCAGGCACTGTCCAGAGCGCGTGCGGAGCTTTGTCATGGAAGGGAGAAAATGCAAATACTTGCCTTTACCAGTATGGGTTCTTTTGCTCCTTTTTTTTTGTTCCCATCACCTCATAATGATTTTGCAAATAAGTCTTCTGGATGGAGAAGATGCTATAGAGTTTTCACCAATGCTGCAGCTGGAAACTGCACTGGAAGACAGAACTGGGGAACTTTATGTGGGAAAGTCTTTGTTGTAGCTGAAGTGCAGACATGTTTTGGCAGGGTGATGTTGATGTCATATGTGGAGGGCCTCCATGCCAGGGTGCCAGCGGGTTCAATAGATTTCGAAATAAGGCTGAACCGCTCAAAGATCCTCGGAACAGGCAAATGCCAGTGTTCATGGATATTGTGAACTTCCTTCGACCACGGTTTTTACTGATGGAAAATGTTGTTGATATTCTCAAATTCTGTGATGGCATCCTAGGCCGATATGCCCTTGCAAGAGCTGTTCAAATGAATTATCAGGTTTGATCCCACTTTATTCTGTTATCTTGGATGATAATGAAATGCTAAATTTTTAGTCATCAATTATGTTCTTGACATGTTTTCCCGTGGTTTCTATATTGAGGCAGGCAAAAATTGGACTCATGGTTGCTGGATGTTATGGATTGCCCCAATTCCGTATGCGCTGTTTCCTTTATGGAGCTTGTTCTGATGAGGTAGTCATGTTTTGGAGCTTCTGCTTTGTTGATCACAAATGGCTTTGCATATTTTAGTCTGGCTTCTGCCTTGTGACTAGATCCAACCCTCACTACTCAATCTTTTACTATAGGAACTGACTATAGAGTGTTCCTTTGCAGGTGCTTCCCCCATTTCCCTTGCCCACACACAGTGTTATTGTTCGTGGAGGTGTCCCAAATTTGTGGGAGGTAGCTCTACAACCTACTTGATTTCATTTTTTTTTCTTTTGGTTTCAATTGAGCAAAAAATTCAGTATTAATGGGCTCAACAAAACAATTGAGGTGGCAGAAGTATTGAAAGTTCCAGAACATCTGTGTGCCAGGAGGCTGCTCAGTTCCTCTTTGGGGCTGAGTATGATATTCTGTATTCTCTGTTGCAGTTCAGCAGTTACCTGCTGTGACCTCAGAGGAGTTTAATGTGAAGGTATGGATGTAAAATAAGGTGTTGAACAACAGTAATGACTAGCAAGAGAGTGGTTGTATATTGTGCAGAGGTGTTTAGTTGCTTATGTTGAGAATCAGCAGCCTGAGTGGCTCCAAAAACCTCTAGTTCTCAAGGATGCAATCTCTGATTTACCCCCTGTAAGTCTTTTCACCTCTATATCAGTGCATCTTGGCACTGCTATTTTTCCTGGTGGTACCACCTACCCTTGTGGAGCCTTTATGAAAATTTAAAAGTGGTGGACATGTACTGGAAAAGGGAATTTGAGTTGCACAGCCCATTTGCATTGCTTCAGATTGGTTACCAGTGAGGCTGCACTTTGGTATGATTAGAGTATCTACAGTAGAACTGATTTCTTCCCCACTGTTTGCACCAGGTCTCAAACTTTCAAGACAAGGATGACATTCTTTACCAGGATGACCCTCACACATCCTTCCAACGTTTTGTTCGCTTACCAAAGCAAGGTGAATTGTTTGTTCAAAACATTGTATGGTATGCTTCAGTAACAATAATGTTAATATGACTAGCTGTTAATCCAGAAATGCCCTGTGTAGTTGTTCTTTGTGCACACTATGGAGGAATTTCCCAAGAGAGGTTGCATAAATATTTGTTTGGTCAGGTACTGGAGGTCTTGGAGCCCTTCCCTTGAAGAAGCAGAAAGTCATGCTTCCTGATCATCGGCCACTCTGCTTAAATACTGATGATTATCAGAGAGTGTGTCAAATTCCCAAAGCAAAGGTAGTATCTACATTCTGTCATCTCTTTTGAGGAGAATTAATATTAGAGGATTGCTCTGTTATTACTATGAATTTGCCTGTGGAATCAAAGGCTTATAAGAAAACCTTGAGCTAGAGCTGAATGCTATTGCTAAAACATGACAAAGGGGCCTTGTGATCATTTTGCAGGGAGCAAATTTCAGAAATCTCAAAGGCATTATTATCAAGGAGGATGGAACTGTTGATGTGGAGAGGGAGCCTCGCGAATATTTGGCTTCAGGGAAGCCCCTGGTAAGCCTTCTAAGATGTTCTAAGTTAGAGAGAGGCAATTGTGTGAGGACATTGTACAGTTCTAAGTCTTGAGTTTCTTGCCCTGTTTTGGTTTGAACATAGATATGCTCCCAATCATTCTTGTCTCTGGAGCTTCTTACATTGAATTGATCTTGTGTACTTCTCTATTGATCGTAAATCTAGTTTTTCTAATTCTTCACAGCTGAACCTACATTTCTGTTTGCATGCTATGGACTGCATTGATAGTGCATGCACATTGCACATCTAACATCCTGCATACATTCTAGGTTTGCCCACTATGCTGGATGAAGGCATGATTGGTAATACCTATTTTGGTTTATTCTTACAGGTCCCTGACTATGCTGTCAGCTTCATCAGGGGAAAATCTTTGAAGTAAGCTCTGCATATTAGGAAGATTTGCACAAAGAAAGAGAACTAGGTCACCCTAGCAGGCCATGTTGGAATCTGATGTTTGATAGAATGTGATAGGAGGAGAGTTTCTTTCTGTAGATGAAAGGTCCAAAATTGTTTAAACAAGAATCCAGATTTTGGATTTCAGAAACCATTGTCTAATTTCTGCTGCCTGCACTGAGCATCTCTGATGGCATTTGGCACTTGCAGGCCCTTTGGTAGACTATGGTGGGATGAGACTGTTTCAACAGTTGTCACCAGGGCTGAACCACACAATCAGGTTATGACTTATTTTCTTGAGAACAAGCTAACATGTTAATTGGGTCCACTGTTGTATACAGAAGACAAACTTGTTGTCACTTGCCTCCATTTTGTTTGAGTGATTCCAATTAAAGGGAAAATCAAAGAATCTATATTGAGCAAAGATGTAGTTGTTTGTAGTCTTCTGAATGCATGCTGATATTTCTTTCTTGGTTTGCTCAGTACTAAGCAGAGTTACTGATTCATCTTTTGCAGATCATCTTGCACCCTGGGCAAGATCGAGTCCTCACAATTAGAGAGAATGCAAGACTTCAGGGATTTCCTGATTACTACAAGCTTTTTGGTCCCATCAAGCAAAGGTACTCATCTTGCTCAATTGTTTAGTCTTTTTCATTGAAGTGCACTGGACATCACTGTTGTCTTATATTGTGGGCCAATTTGTTGAATGTCTACAAATTTTCCATCTCTAGACATTATAAGACTATATCCCATATGTTTTGGTTTAGCAGGAACTAATATAACAGTTGAAACGTACTGTGGAGTTCTCTGTAATCTCCTGGAACATGCTATAAAACCATTTCTTGAAAGAAACTGAGGTGGTTATCAGGGTGCTAATAATGGTATGCTGTGGACAAACTGGCCTAACACTCTGTGCATGGATGATAATCATTTTCTGCTTTGTTTCAGATACATTCAAGTTGGGAATGCTGTAGCAGTACCTGTTGCAACAGCATTGGGTTATTCTTTGGGGAATGCTATTTTGAAGCGGCATAAGGTAGAGGAGGAGACCATTGAACTTCCTCGCCATTTCCCCCATAGTCTTACCACTCCAGAAGGAGTTCCAGAACTCCCTGATAATGAGGAGCTTTGATTCTGCACCAACTCCATTACTTTGTAGTAAGTTACTGACTGGGATGGATGCTCTTTGGTAGGAGTGGCTGTAGTGGTCTGGTAATTGATTTCTATTCATGGCTCCTACTTGTTGTACATCCCCAGAGTCCGATAAACTTATTGGGATTTCTTGAATAGCACTGAGAACCCAAGTGAATCAAATAGACGGAAGGAAAATTGTCTTCCTTTAATTTGTGATTCTGTGTCATTAGGTGTCATGAATCAGACTATGTCCTGTTGAGCCATCCACGTTTCTCAATTTCTGAAGGAAAAATTCATGAAGTTGGAGAATAACACCTTTTTGGGAGTAGGGAGGAATGTACTAAGTTATGTTCATCTACACTTGAGTCCAGTGACATTCATTACTTGATTTGGGATATAGTGCAGTGGCTACTTATAATTTATATGCTCAAATGCTGTAAGCTAACAATCTTGAGGTCAAATGATGTCACAAACATGAAGCTATGATAGTGGTAGGGTTTTAAAATTAATGTGAATGATAAAAAAGGGTACTTTGAAGGAGAAAGATTGTAGGAGAAAAGGATGTTGTGAGTTTTTTGATGGAATCCATGCAAAGCGATTGTGCAACTTCAATTTCAAAGCTTTTATGATACATGGCATTTAGGTGAAAAGGAGGCTTTGTGATGAAAGATTTGTTGGTTGGATGGAACTTGGAACATTTTGATTGTGAAAAATTTGTGGCTTGATAGTGGCCTGCAGTTGTAGGAACTTCTTGAACATTTTGAACATAATCAATGCTGGAGAGTATAAGATGTCATAATAAAGTTATCTTCACTTTGGGCCTCATCCTCCTTTTGAACCAAGTGGAAAGTCCACCATAGGGAGGTCCTCTGAAAATGAAGGATGAATGCCCCAAGTAGACACCATAGTTTCTGTTGTAACCACATTACAGTCTTATTGTTTACTGCCATATAAGTTAAGTGGTCGACATAGGGTAGGGTGTTAACTTTGTGAGGACTCTCCTAGGGCTGCTACATAAGTTAAGTGGTTTACCTAGGGTAGGGTGTTAACTTTGTGAGGACTCTCCTAGGGCTGCTACATAAGTTAAGTGGTTTACCTAGGGTAGGGTGTTAACTTTGTTAGGACTTACTTAGTACTGTGATATAAGGTAAGTGGTTTACCTAGGTTAGGGGGCTAACTGTTTTAGGAGTTACCTAGTTGCTAGCTATATTCTACCTATGACCCTACTAAGGGCATTAGAACTTAAGGGACATTTAGGGCTTCCTTAGGAAATTGTAAGAGGCTATTTTGAAGGGCTATCAAAAGCTTATATCGAGAGTTACATAGGGGTTACTTAGAGCTTTACCTGAGTTAAGGTGTCACATAGGGTTTACATATGGGGTTATGAATCAGTCATAGGTGGGCATTTAGGTGGCCTCTTAGGTTGTCCTTTAGGTAGTTGCATAGGTATGTTTAATGTAGCCCCTTAAGTAGCTTATAAGTTCCCATAATCTAGTTAAGCCCCTTGGTGTCTCTTTAAATAATTGTTAGGTAGCCTTCTAGGTAGACCTTATGTACTTTTCTAAATATTCCTTGAATATCCCATAACCCAAGTAGGTCCTTACATGTTTCCCTAGGTAGTCCTTAGCTGGCTTCTATATAAGCCCTGTGTAGGCTTTTGATTGCCATTTAGGCAAGCCTATGTAGCCTTCTCTTCCCTAGATAGTCCCCCTGACTGATTTTTTGGTATCAATTAACTTAGGAAACCCTCTACACAGGTCTTTTGCAATCTTCTAAGTTTTTCTTAAGTATCCCATAATTGAAGCAGTCCCCTAGCATAACACAAGCAGCAAAAAGAAACACCAATAATCTTAGATTGAGGTTTCGTTGTATGTTATTTCCTTTGACATGGTCCGATCTTGCATTTTGATTTGTTGTCCTTACTTTTGATGAAAGCCATGTTTTTGCTTTTAGGTTTTATTATCTTTGTATATAACTTTGATCTTATGATATTTTGTGTTCATAAAGTGGCACTTAAAGTGTTTAGTAAGATGATGTATGATTTATATAATCTAAACTTTAAATTGTGTTCTAACCAATGTTGGGTGGGTATAAAAGAAGGGTTGAAAATTGGACAGGGTTTCAAGCTAGGTTTTAGGTTGAATATCTCTTGATCATACCTTATTTGAAATTTATTCATTAAATTTTTAAATTCTCACTAGAATGAGAATTGGCCACTTGAAATCTTGTTCTTGTTTTCAAATAAATAAAATAACACCCAATTAGAGTATTAAAAAGTACCAAGGCCAAAGTTTTAAAATTTTCTAAATATTTTAAATACATTCAATAGTCACAAATGTAATTCCAATGTTGTTAAAGCAGACTTTAAACTTTCATGATACAATTGTATGTCATATACCCTTAGTTCTCAAGTCATGGGAGGAAGGAGTGAATGAGATGTGTTGGTGTTTCATTTGGGATGTGCAAGTTTTGGAGCTGTTTCACATTGGATGCATACAATAGTGTATATTAGTTGGGGACGGAGGTTCTTGTAGTAATCATCTTATTTGGGTCATTAATCAAGCTACCAAGGGCCCCTTTCAAATTGCAGCTCAAAAAGGAAAACTAATTCCTTGCATTGAACATTTTGAAATTCCATTCAAGTGTGCTAAATGTCTTAATAAGGATTGCTTGAATATTTTACTAGTGGATCCTTTTTTTTGTTTGTTGAATAAAGTACCAATACATATTCCATGAGGTTAAAAAAGTAGGAGTTTTGTTTGATAAATAAAAACCATTTATGTGGCACCTTTTTTTACCATAATGCCAATAATTTCACCTATGTGATTCGTTTCTTGTTTATATGTAGTGTTTTTTTCTCTTAAGAAAATACAAGTTTAAAATAATATAACTTTTGGAAACCGATATGTGAAAATTGCTTAAAAATATGGGCAAGGTTGAAATGTGTGAGACTTGTCATGTTGAAACTTGAGTGAAAATAAAATTTCCAAAGTTTTGAAACTTTGCCTAGGTGTCTTGAAAAAATAATTAAAAATAAAATAAAAAACTAGGGTGGGTCTTGTAAATTCTTTTGAAACCTAAACTTGACAGGTCTAAAAGAAACCTAAAAATTGTCGAACACTGGTTCTAACAAATTAGAAATATTCATAAAGTTCTTGATATTTTTAGCTTTTGATGTTTGTAGATGATATATGGTTATGAGGTCAAATGAACCTTGTGTAATGTAAAGATGATTTGGATATAAATTGAACATGGTGTGATCATTTGAAAACATTACTTCAGACAATTTTTTTTTTACTTTTTGTTTGGTGTCTCACATAAATGTATGATGAAACTTAAGTCATTTGATGAATTATTTCTGTTCAAAGTTTGATAGCTTTTTTTTTCCGGTGTGTTTAGTTACTTTAATTTTGAGGTATTGCATGAAGTTGCATTGCTGAAAAATTGACAAGTAGGTCATTTGAATTAGCCATGTGCTTTCCTTAACATGAATACAATTTAACTTCTAGGGATTGTGTGGTTAAAGGACATTTATAATTATTGCATATTTTTTGTAATGTAATAATATTAACACACTAAGCTTGTGTATGATATTTCATTTATGTCTAATATTTTAGTATCTTGTTTTTTATAATTAGGCGTAAATAATGGAGATGTTTTACTTTTCAACTTAATCATCCTTTACATTGTTAAAAATGCTCTCTCTTACAAATGGCACTACCATAACCTTAGTTTTTCTATGGTTTGTTAGAATTGAAGTTGGAGTTGTTGGTTTTTCTTATTCATTTAGTCTATTAAAGCAAGGGACAATCAATGAAAACTACATTGTTTTTTTTAGGCTTGTGTAATTAGATAATTGACATTCATAACATTTTTTTAAATTATTAAATTCCATTGTCTTGTCTAATCTTGACAATCATGTCCACAAGATTTTGATCTTACATTTTTCATTGGATTACATAATCAAAAGAACTTGCATGAAATAACACATGACTTAAACACATATAAACACAATTTACATCTATAATTTAATTTTTTAATGAAAATATGTTTAAAATTGTTTGAATGATTGTACTGAACAAAAATTTTAATCATGTAATGATGTTGTTAATGCAAATGCATAGGTTAGAAACAACATTTTCCATGCCCCAATGGTTGAATTAAAGAGCATTTACTTGTTGGTTGGGCTTGACTTCATGGTTGATGCGCATCTTTTGTGCCTTATTATGGTATGTGGCTTGGTGTGGGCATTGTTAACTTGGAATTCTCTATCAATAGGAATTGCGGTTCATGTATATTGCATGACAATGACATTGATCAATTCTCAATTAATATTTTATTCATGTCCATTTATATATTAAATGCATGTAAATATCACATGAACAAAGCAATGGTTGAATAAGTTGCATTTGAAATCACTGATAAATTTCATGGAATATAAGATACTTGAAATTCATGTTGCCGAGGCTTCTTTGACATTCTTTTGTAGTTGCTATCTATTGATTCCATTGTTTAGTTCATGTGTCATATTTGAAAGATGGGTCCAAGCATAATAAAATATGCCAAAAAAGTAGTCCTAAAAAAATTAATTTCAAAACCAGTCTTTTTTCAACATTCACATTCAAAAGATATTAAAAATCTATTTAAATATCATTTTGAGATTATAAAGCACTTCATTGAGTTTATTGTAAATTGAACATAAAGTATATATGAAAAGTGGGTGAAAAGTATGTTTTAAATTGGTTGGTTGTTCAAATTTTTCAAAATACTTTTACATTGAAACTTTGATAGATTATGACTATAATATAAAAAGTTGAAACTATATTCATACACATTAGGCCTTTATCAATTTCAAGGTACAATAATTCTAATTGATGTTTTACTTTCATGTACTTGTTTGTAAAATTGTGACACATATTTTTTAGTACGTGCATCTCAAAAAATGTAATTAAATGCATATTAAAATATATAATTTTTCAATATTATGCAATGAAATGAAAGAACTTCTTAATGTTGATCATTGATTTAAATAATATACATGAATTCAATATATTAACGTATACTTTATGCATACTTTCCAAAAAAACAACAAGTGTTTCCGACTTACATACTTTACCATGTTTATGCCTCCATATCTATGTGTTTGGATAAACTTAGACTTTTTGATGATGGTTGATAAATGTTGTTTGATTTTCATTAACATCAAAAAGTTCAACAAATTAAGGAAAAAATCCCAATTTGATCTACATCAAAAAATTGAAACAAAAAATATGTTCAAAGTATCATATTGCACCAAATTATTGAAATGGAAAGGTGTGGGCAAGTGAAATTAACAAGGCATGCTTGATCATGTGGTTGTTTAAGTAAATCCAATCAAAAATCGATGGTTGAAACCATCTCAAGGGAGAAAAAATGGGAATGCCAAAGGAAGGCCAAAAGATGCACAACCTGCAGGAACTTTTAAAAAAAAAATGAAAGAGAGAATTAGTCCCTTTCGTGGTAGGAAGTTATCTCATTCACGACCCCTCTAATGTTGCTTGCATGCAAATCATGAGATCGAATTATAATGGGGGTTCAAAAGAAACATCACCCGTCAACATAATCTTCCTTTTTATAGTAGAGGTTAAAGCATGCTGAAGAGTGATATTAAAAAAAATTCAATGCAAAAAGACAAGGATAAATGACCTTTCAATTGTCTATCGTGAAAAAGACGAGCACATTCCTTGATGAAACAATCCATATCACACCCAAGTGCACTGTGCACCTCCATGGCCATTAAAATAAAGTGGTGCCCCTCATGAAGCCTTTTATATTTGTGAATCATAGCAATGGCGCTAAGTTTTGTAACTACACTTGTTGATCAATTAATGACATTCGAAGTCATCATTTCTCGTGTCGGATCTATAACCACCATATTGGTAATGAAAACTTGGTCTTTTCGGATCATGTAAAAATCGGCTCGTAATGAAGCTCTTAATGTAAAGGTGTACCACAACTTTCTCCATATAACGTGCTCATTCTCTTGATGAGGGAATACGTGACGTTTCGAATGGCATCATGTGTGGCTATCTGTTGACCTCTAAATGGGCAACAAACTAAATGTTTGCCAAATGTGTCCAACCCATGTCCACATTCACACATGAGAAGATTAAATGCCGAAGGTTGAATCAAATTGAGATGAAAATGTAATGCTGAGGTGAAAATAAAGTCTGTGATGTGAAATGAACCGATAGATGGCTTAGAAACCAACCATAGCCTTGCCCCCTTGCTTGAACAAAAATAAATGCGGGTTCTGGATGCTCAGGAAATGGAGTCATCCTCCATGATAGAATTAAGGGATGTGTTGTGGTGGATGTGCATTAAAAATGCCTGTAAACCTAGGGCATCAATCTTTGCCAAACTCTCAAAAGAAAGGTGCATCCTTTAGTTGTAGGAGGAAGGCCATTTTGTGTTGCATGTAAGCATGACTGAAGTAGGTATGGGCCCTTTTCAACTTAAAAAACGTACTTTTCCAAAATGAATTTGTCAAAAATATGAAATTTAGAACACAAATATAGAGCCACCATAGCCCAACTCCCTAGAAAAGCAAATGGGGCACAATCTTCCATAGAAAAAAACTTATACCACCAAAGGATATCAGAAGTCGAGTTTGATGTTTTGTTAAAGGGCCTTGAAAGGATTCCCACAAGCTTAGACCCATAATGTCCCCACATACTTGCATAATTTTTTTATCGAAACCTTCCAAAAAAGATAGGAAGGAAGAAGGAGGTATTGTTCAAGTGAGATACAAAGGTTGATGAGTTACACATGAAGAAAAAATGCCCAAAGCAACCCGGGCGTTTCTTAGGAGAGGAAGACATTAAAAAAAAAGGTTAATATGTGACCAATGAATTTATAATTATTTGCAATTAATCAATGTGTGACCAAATTGTTTAATCGACCAAATTAAACCAATGCACTTACAATTATTTGCAACTACTATAATTAAATGAATTAATTTATTTTTTATAATTGTTAGAATTACATTCCAATATACTAAAATATTTAATTATGTATTTAAAATATATAACTATTATTACATCATAAAATTTTAGAATAATTTTTACTGAAAATTTAAAATAATTATAATAAATTATTTAACTTATTATTTAATATTTTAAATGTGAATTGAATAAATAATATCACAACATAAATTTTCACATTAATTAAAATGATAGTTCCCAATAAAAAATAGTTATTGTATTTACAACATTTATCTTTTAATAATAAGAATAAAATTTTGTATCCTCATTGAGAAGTTATGTCCTATAGTTAAGATTTTTATTTCGGAATTATATAATAATATTAAAATAATAAGCAAAGTTGCTGTAATTACTGTATTTAAAAACAAAGATACATTAAAATAATTGTCTGTATTACTCATTATTTACTTATTTACAATAAAATTTTAATATAAAAACATAAAACTTTATATTAATAATAACTATTTTATAATGACTTAAATTCATTGTAATTATTTAATTTATTTGTAAGTTAGAATTACAATACTTGAATAATTAATTTATAATTACACTGTTTATTATAATATAAAATATATAATCTAAAAATTTAATTCTTATTGAAGTTTCTAAAATAATCATAATTTAATTAAAATAATTAATTTTTTGACCATAACCACATGGATTTGAATATAATAAACTGAAATATTTATTTCTTGTAACTACTTGTTCATAATATATCATTTTTATAAATAATTATAAATGATTATATTTATGAACTATAAGTTACACTAAATAGTTATTATTACAACATAAATTTTTATATTATTAATTTATATTCTTATAGTAAAATAAATCAATTACTGTAATTAATGTTACATTACTTTAAAATCATTGGAATTATTTCAGATAAGAATTAGTTATAGTAATTTCATAATTATTTTCTAATTGAACATAATTATTCATAATCTGTAATTTATAACTTTAAATCTGAATTAAAATTTTGGAAATTTTATAATGTAGTTTAAATAATTATTGTAATGAATATAATTGCAAGAATTATTATATAATATTTTTTTCACAAAAAAATTGTAATTACTTATTTATGATAAATATTTTATAGTAATATTACAGTAATTTAAAAATATTAATATATTTTCAGCAGGTTATTGTATTTATAATTATTAATTACCAATGGAAAAACAACATTTACTTGATCGATAAATTTTTTTACAATAATAAATAAAATTATATAATAATTACAGTAATTTTCTTAATTTTATTTTTAAAATAAATAATTTGTGCAGGAATTTATTTTCTAATTAACAATTATTAGTTCATTATTTTTAATTTTAAAATAAATATTTATAATATTGATTTTGAAGTATAATATTTAAATTAATTTTACATCAATTATATTATCTATAATTTGACCAAAATTTTAAAAGTAAGGAAATATCTCAAAATATTGAAATTATTAGTTATTTAAATAGTTGATAATGAATACTTAATATTTGTAATGTAAAGTTTATATTTTAAATATATGTCAAATTTAATAATTATTAACTAAATGATTATTTAATTATTTAGCGAACCATGTATTTGAATTGTGGATAAATCTAAAAATTAAGAAAAAAGGCATGAAGAAAGTTTTGAAGTTGCAATTTAGTTTGTGAGGAAGTTATAACTTGAAGACTTATTTAATATCGTTTGCTTTTCATTCCTAGTTTGAAAACTATATAAATAAAGAATGTCGTCATCCGATTTTACTTAAAAAAATGTGTGCACATGGGATGAACCATTCAAAAGGCTTAACCCAAAATAAAAAGAAAAATTATTCGCAATTTTAAACTACCTACTTCCCAACCTACTTATTTATTTAATTAAGTAGGTGCTAAGTTTGACCTATCCACCTAAGTTGACATATGTATCTACCTACTCAAGTACCTATTTATATGAGTAAGTGTTTAGCCTAAGTTTGTAGGCATTTACTTATGTACCTATTTAGGTACCTACCACCCTAATATTAATATTTTATATTAAATTCACTAAAAATGCCACATAACATATTTACATTGGGCCATGTGTCATAATATAAATAATCCAAGCATGTGAATTGAACGTCCTAGATTATTTCAAAATAATAATAATATTTTTAAATAATGAAATATTGGAACAGGTGGCAACACATCATTTGCCTTCAATAGTGACCAAAATAGTCACACCTTAGTTGCATGTGATAATACATATACAATAGAGTCAAAGGATGAACTTGTATTTGTTGACTTTTTTCGTTCATCCAATACCCCTTGTCGTTTGCAACTAATATCACATGTGATTTGTCCAAGGTGACTAAATGGATTTTAGTTGCAAATGTTGTTTGCAATTAAACTTTAGTTGTAAAAATCAATTGAAAATACATGTTTTTCTTCTAGTGAGATCATTAATATGCATCATGTCTTGAAATAAAGCTTCATCCAAAAAATGTGTGGCAAAGTTTTAAAAACTCATTGGCACACCCAAAATGTGTAAACCATCTATGACCAAAGTGCAACCATGAGGAATCTTTATGTTTGGAAAGATCCCTGATGGATTCCAAAGCTTGCCTTTTGACATTTTAACCCTTAAGGCCAACTAGGGTTAATTGGGTCAAAAGGTGGTCAAAGGCATGGTAATCTTAGTCATCGGCCCCAAGATGTGGGTATTGTTTGCTAGGGATGGAAATATGTAGCTAGGGGCCCAAGTGATGGTATCTAAGGGAGCTCGATAATGGGCCAAAACAAATAAAAGACCTCTTGGGGGGTCACCTTACCTTGTGCTTGAAGATGATTCAATAATGGTGATTTGTTCCACATGCCACCCATGCTAATAGTAAAGAAAAAAATGAACACCATAAAACAACTTGGTAAAAGGGACAATGTTCACCAAAGGCCCCTTGCATCACATAATTATTTGAAAATAATAGTTTGAAAAAAGTTATTAAAAGAATGCCCCAAGTAAACACCCTGATGTTGATTTGCATCATGACCCAATCATGGTGTAGTCGAAGAAGGCTCAGATGCCAAAAGGGATGGCTTCATGGCCTCTAAGGGTTGATACTCCAAATTGATGGGGGGATAGGTGCTCCTGAAATGGCCCCCGAAGCTGAAAGATAATGGAACTATTAATAAGTTGAAGAAACATTTTGATTATGGCAATATGACAAAGACCACCAATGTCCTTGACCATTGCCAACAATCTATTAGCCCCCAACATTAGGGCCAGACCTAAGGATACCCCCATGAACAAGAACAACAATAACAACCTAGAATAATTTCGAAAACCCTGAGGATGGGTCCTTTGGTATGAAGCATCCCAAGAGATGTTCATATACCATCCCAGAAAGCCCTCTTGAAGATAAATGGGGGGTAGTGGCTAAGGCTTGGGTGAACATAATTTTATCTAGGACAAAAAGGTGTTTAGGCTAAAAGTGAAAAATAGAAGGAGGGACAAGGTTTGAAGGAGGGGGGTGTAGTTGGCTTAGGGCAACAATGGTCTCTTCCAAAACAATAGTTGGCATCATGGGTTGGAGAGTTTTGGTAGTGCGATTATACTCATCGGCTTTCCCTAAATTTTGACAATGGTGAAAATGAATGGTCGAAAAATCTTCCCATGAGGGGTGAGAATGTGGTGCACAAGAGGCATGTGAATAATTCTCTTAAAGAAAAGACCAGTCATTTGTCAATTTTTTTTTTGAAATGAGTAGAAACCTTTTGTTGATTTCAACCATCTCCTTGAGTATAACCCAAACACCAATGAGGTAATATAAGGAAAAGGAACCATGCTAACTTGTCCGTCGGGTTGTTCAAAAGGTCAAAAAACATTTCTTTAAGGCATGTTACATGTATTGTCATTCTACTCCTATGTTTTTTTTTGTCTTTTGCACTTTAAAGTTCTTATTCTTTATTTATTTTTGTTTTCTTGTAATTGAATAATATTCTTGCATTCTATCATTCTAGTTTTCCTAAGGTTGGTTTAGGTTGTTATTCCACAATTTCTTCCTTGTTTTATTTTCCATGATTCTTTCATTGAAAAAAAGTTCAAGTTTGTAGCTGCAAACAAAATAATTGAAGTAAATTGCATGTTCTTCAAAAGCTTGAATTTAACATATTTTTCCTAGAGGCAAAGGGTGAGGATAAGTTTATGTCCCAACATGAGTTGGTTTTCTTAGCCAAAGTTTTCCATCTATGCGATGGTGCATTGACTTTGTTATTCCATGTATTTGCTACCTCTTAATTGACATCTTTCTTGAAACTCTCTTAAAACATTTATTTTTGAACTTCAAATTTACGGATTATACAATACTACACAAGGGTTGTTGGTATGCCCAACATCATGCCACCTAAGTTTTGCTCTTTAATCCCTTTATAAAAAAGATCCCATCAACCTCTATTTCAAATTTTTTTTACAATATGTGATTTAGAAAAAATAACAAGTTGATTTAAAAGGTGGAGTGTTTGCCAATTGCAATGATAATGAAAACATCTTCTTCAATTGTCTTTCTATCAACTACTTTCTCAAATATTGTTTCATCATTGTTCATCATACTCCTAATCAATGTCATCTTGGTTGCCACCTACCCAAAGAAGGCATACTTTATATACAATGCAATTACATAACTAAATGTAATCGCTATAGCAATGACCAACATTGCATACAACAACATGGTGAGTAAGAACACAAAACACCAATTCTCCAATTCATGGGTTGTTCTCAATAAACTTTAGAAAACTTTACTACATTTTAAACACTTATTGTTAAACTTGTTCATCTTGCAAGATTGAATCAATCTTATCATGCAAGTTGTCATCTTAAGGTCTTTAAGCACATGCTATATGTTACATTATTGAATTACGAAGAACGACTTACACACATTTTAAATAGCCATGGATTTTAATGTCAATGAATTTTATTAGCTTAGTAAGAGGGTAGCTTCAACACATGTCTACTGAATAAATAAAACTAGAATATTTCAAAAAATATTTTCACAAATTCTTTAATTTCTTTCACAAAATTTTGGTTTTTGAACAATTAAAAAAAATCAACATTTCCAAAAATAATATAAATAGTGTTGAAGTTGCCAAGGTGTTACAATATATATTTTTAATGTCAAAATTGAAGGAAAAAACAGTAGTCTAGATGGCACATACAAGCATACATTAAAATTTAAAAAATAAAAATTATGTTTCTAGGGAATATGACCTTGTAATAATTCTCAACTGTTTTTAGTTTTGAAGATCATTTTCTGAAATGCTTATTTGGTCAAAATCAACCTCTGAAAGTTTCATCATCTTTTCACCTTAATACTAGTGAATAAATTAAATGTGTCAATAAATCATTATCAAATTAATTTTTTGTCAATCAATTGTTTCCAATTAATCAATTAGTTTGTTAGTATATATCTAACAAAGCTTTTTTTTTGGTCATGTTTAGATTACATTCAAAGTATGTTTTAGGATAACAAAGGTGATAGAATTAAACTATTATTTCAAATCTTGTCACATCTTATTTAATTGAACAATCCAATTGATACCATGACATTGAAATGCTTGATAATGAGAAAAAAAATTATGGATTCATATTTAAAAAAAGTTTTGAGTGAAAATAAGGTGGATTCTAGTTTCATCATGATGATATTTTCATCATCCACTCTACATTTGAAAAAAAATTAAGAAATTGTATTATGGATTATATTTGATTATCAAAGAAATCATGTTGGTTATACTTACAAATTTTGAACGATGTGAAAATGATTCATCTTTTTCATCTCTCATTTCTTAAACTTAATAAAGAATATCCATCACATCCACCACCTTACTGTGTTGAAATTGAGGGTGCATAACATTTTGGAATTAAACCTATCCTTAGGTTTGAAACTACAAAATGTGAAATTGTAGGATATTTCAGAAAAACATTATTTTCATGTGAAGAGAACAGATTGAACACACATAGAGCTCAAGCAAGTGGTGATGGGCAAGCAAGTTCTGACTTTGATGGGCGAACACTTGGAGACGCTTAAAGATTTGTACATTATAGATAGGAATTAGTTTGCTTATTTTCTTTCTAGAAGATGAATATGAGGAAAACAAAAGAGATGACAAAAAAGAAGATGTGCAAACCATTTGAAATCTATTTTCCAAAACTATTGAAATTGTAAAGCTACGAAATTGAACCTAATTTTAGTTAGCACCATCTACTGCCTCTTGAACTTGCGGACCCTCCTGATCCTTCTGATTTCGCAGACCTACACCCATGAAAATTTAAGTCAAGCTTTTGTGTTAAATCTACAAATTTGTTGCAACTTTTCTTCCTGTACTTGATTTTCATGGACATAATATCATAACTACAAGATTGTTTTGTAATGATTTTGTTGTTGGTAAAGAGACATCCAAAAATTCTTTTGGCATTCATTATCTTTGTGTTTTGTGTCTCATGAATATGCTAGAGAAAGCTTGGAATTTGTGGTACATCTGTGAAAATAATAATAGAAGTTGAGGTAGTGGATATGTGTTTGTGTTTGTGTGAAGTTTCTTACTTGGAACTAGCAACAGATTGTGTGCAACTACTACGGGCGGAGTCACCATAAGTTGCAGAAGAATGTATAGGGCTCGTGCTCTTCTTTTTGCGGTAGTGTATCTTTCTTTTGTTTCTTGAACTACATCTAGACCTACTACGTCGTCTCGAATATCGATAGGCGCATGCATGGCGCCGCATGGCTAGAGGACACATCACAAGTCTAGGTCGTCGTCTCTTATACAAACCATAACCAAGTCGACGGTGATATTTATATTTGCTTGTAGATCGTCTACGCATTTGTCTACGACGACTTACACACCTTTTTTGTTTTCTATAACGTTTCCTCTTGATATGAGCTTGGTGTTGTCCTTTTGATTTGTATCCGCCATGAATTGTACGTTGTTCTAATTTTTCCTTTGAGTTCTCATTATTTGTCGTCATTTGTTGCTGTTGTTCGTTAAATGGATTCATATCAAACTTGCCTTTAAACTTGGGTGCTAGTCTAAAGCTATGACCAGTTCGGATGAGCTTCCCATCTGCAGTTAGCTTCTTCAATGTGTGTCTGACCACTTTCTTGTAATTTGGACCCAAAGAAGAGCCATGGAGTTTCTCAATGTTCTTACTTATGGCATTGGAGCTAGAGCCCTTCCGTGCTTTCAAGTTGATTATGGTGTCATGGATGAGATGCGCATATGTCTTGTCGAGCTTCCGACGCTTCCGGACATTATTCCTGCAATTACTATGTTCCACAAAATTATTGTTGTTGTTCTCCACATTCACACTGGAACTCTTGCCACCGGTGTTAATTAGCTTCTCCGAGCCACCAACACCCACTATTCTTTGCTCCAAACTACTCTTCTTGCCAACAGCACTAGCATTGCTTTGGCTGGATCTCTTCCCAGCAACATTTGAAGTCTCACCCACTGCTGATGACATTGAGCGACAAGAGCGACACTGAAAATATATAAAATTGTCTCCAATTTCACAAAACTACAGGTGCAAGTAAGTATCCTCCAATGTCAAAATAGATTAATCCCTAATTGGATCAAATACCCCCTAAATCGATTCTCCTCCTTGAGAACCAAAGTTGATCAATCCTTTCACAAACTTTGAAGCTACTTGCTAGATTAATTCCCCTCTTCTAGAACCAAAATCAATCAATCTCTTTACAATCTTTAATGTTACCTACTAGATTAATTAACAATTATTATATAGATATATGACCCTCCAATTAAGAGATCTATTTCTCTTGATCAAATGATGAACTAAAGGAAGGGGGCAAAGAAGTAGACTAGTTCAAGAGCTTTTCTTCTTCATTATGTATTCCGATCTTAGCCTCCATTGGAAACAATCACAACAAATTGTTCAATGTATTCTTCAAAAGACACCATGATGTTGAATAACTAACCTGAACCAGGAATTGAGAGAGAAGGGTAAGCAGTTCGTGGAGGAGAAGAGGTAGTTTAGATAGATTAGTATTTGATTCATGCGAATGTTATTGCAATATTTAACTCATGCAAATGTTATGATAGTATTTGATTCATGTGAAATTCATAGATGCATGAAATGGAAAGACAGAGAGAGGGAGGGAGCTACTGATGAGATTTGGCTTCTACAATCTCGTTTCTTTGATTGATACATTACTACGGCTCATGGATTGTTCATTGACTTTTCATAGGAAAATGGGAGATTTCAAATGTTCTTGGGCTACTACCTACTACTCTACTTACCCACCTACATGGATATGAAAAGGTAGATTAACATGCGCCTTTTCATGTCCATGTTATCTATACTAAAATAATCTAATAACCTACCTCTTTCAAGCCTAAATAACTAACCCCTTTTCCCTTCCCACCTACATGGACATGAAAAGTCATAGTTTTAAGACATGGGATAAATAATTCAATGGACTATTGGGAACCATAGGGAAAATAAAAGAAAAATGCAAAAAGGAGGGGGTGAGAAAGGGGATGGCTTCACAAGTAATAATTGGAACCTTGCCCTTGGGGGCAAGGGCATTAAATACTCATGTTTAATGAACACCAAAACCAATTCCAATGGTGTTGTCCATTCGTTATGAACTACATAATAAATGATTATGCATACCAATTTTCAATTATAAAAACTCTTATGACTACTGACATTTACTTATCACATGGCTTCCTTTGTCCCCCATATGGATTGTTCATTTTATGAGCAATGTGATCTTTCATTTGTCCCCATTGGTCATCCTAGTGTTTCTTTGGTTTCACCTAAGCCTCTATTCCCCCCATCATTCTCCCATTCGGTCCACATTGTAATCCCCAACACACACACAATTTACCATCAAAACAAGTGCCCTACCCAACATGTAGTGGAGAGTTTGAACTATATTGGGGTTAGTGCATGCACCACCAATGGTTATGTCACCAATGGTCATATCACCATTCTAACCCTAATTCATGTTTGCCTTTTCATTGAATTTCTAATTTGGTCATTATATGTTCCCTCAAGTTCAATATCATGGGCTTGGGTTTTCAACATAATCAGGGCATTTCATATAGGTTTTCCTTGGCTAAGTGAACCAAGCCTGAAGGTTCTTGAAGTTTAAAAAATGTGTTAGAACCGAAATTGTAAGGTTTTAAAACAAGAAAGACTGAGCTCAAATCCGTACTCGAAGAACCTCTAAATTGTTTTTAAAATATTAAGGTTGGGTTCAGAGGTTCTCTTAAAAAAAGAAGAACTGCACAACACTGCTCTCAAATTGGATTTAAAAATTGTAATTAAAAATTTTCTTTCTTCTGACCCACCCGCTCGGTGACAGGTACCGGGTGACTTAAGTAGGTACCTAATATAGTACCAGTGACAGGTACCGGGTAGAGGGGCTCCTGTCAAACCCTAAAAAGGCCAGTTCATACTATTGTCACACCGCTCTATGTATTGCCCTTACTACCATCGGCAATTGCTTGTGTTGTTTCACTGAGAGTAAGAGTGCGCGAGCTTGACGCCATGATGCGTACCAACAACGCTGTTGCCAAGTTTGCAGTCTGTCGCCTGCCGCTGCTGCTTCTTCTGTTGCACCTATGGATCTTCCCTGCTGTCTGCTTCGTGGCTGATAGATGCGCTGCCTGCAAAGCCGTTGCTGTAATGTTTTGGCAACTCTTTTTGTTTCTCATTTTGCTTTCCCGTCTTTTCTTTCTCTTCATTTGTTTGTTTGTGTGTGTGTGTGTGTGTGTGTTTGTGCGTGCGCTGCTTGCGTGTTTGTTTCTTCTCGGATCATATAGTAGCACTTTGGTTGGTTCTAGTTGCATGATTGTTTTGTGGAACGGTAGAGGGATTTAATAATTGGTGACGTGCTGAACTGTATTGTTAGGGCTTTCAATGTTGTGGATTTCCGGGTTCATTAGTCTGACGCTGCTCGGTGCAAGTCTTTAGTATTATTCCCGGAGGGATCAATGCAGCTTTTGGTTTAGATCTTGGAGGAAGGCAGTATTGCTAGCCTCGGGCATATTTAGGATTACGGGAATTTGAGAATCTGAGATATGGGTATATGCAGCCAGGCATTTGACAGTCCTCAGTCGGCTCCTACTTCTCTGTATTTTCTCCCCACCTTCAATATACACAACACAGACACAGACATATTTTGTACCTCGTGGCTTAATCTACTGGCTCATGTTCAGATATGATTGCCTAACTATTATATATATATCCCATTTTCCTGTAGTCCTGTTCCAGTGTAGGTCACCCTGGCCTGCAGCTTGACAATGAGAAGGAATAGCTTTCCTTTGTCGAAGGTTTTCAAGATTCTATATCACATCTGGCCATTTTGACTGGACATCATCTTGTTGGTGGAAAGGTTGTAACTAGGACTGGTCTTCCCATTTTCACATCTTGTCTTCAGACAAGCCTTATATGGGCTGACCTGTCTGGCACTGTTTGTGGATATGCCAGATATGCTTTTTAGATATGCAATAATTGATACATGGTTCTCAGCATCTGAACTTGGGGTGATGTGCAGGGGGAGCTGGAAATTGATCTTGCCAGTGTAAGTCTTTCTTTTCTAGAGTGGTTCAGCAATTTTGTTGGGGGGTTATTCTGGATTCAAAACGCTGGCAGACTTGGATCTCTAAGTTACCATCTGATTCCTTTGTGAGATTTTCTGTCTGTCTCTTCTTGGAGCACAGTTCAATGATAGAGGCTCTTTGCTTCTGTTGTTGAGACCTAGAATATAGTGTTGATCTGAATGCAAGTTTGTGTCAGTAGATGCAATTGATGCAACTGGGGTACTTCCCTATGAGACTGCCCTCAGTACTGTGACAATCCAAAACATGAGTGTGGTCTCCCTCAAAAAATGTTTGTTGACACCTCTAGACCAGAAGCACCTTCTTGAGGAGAGGGCAAACCCATGCATGTGCTCCAAAGTGAGGTCCTTCATGTCAGTTCCATGTCCACAAAGGAGGATTGATCGGTTGATCTAGAGTCAAACCCTCAAAAGTGGACATGGGGTCAGTGGATCAAAGTACAGGCAGAGAATTTCATGTGTATTCCTTTCAAGAATACATTATTTATAGAATTGACTCTTGGTGCTTTATATGTTGTTGATTTGCAGGAAAGGCCAAGAAACCATCTTGACATGCGGCACCGCCTTGACTCTCAGGGACAACGTGAAGGCAAAGTGATTGATTATAAGTGAGAACACTTATACAATGACACAATGTTAACCTTGTTTTGCCTTCTCTTAGTTGTGAGAATGGAGATTTTTCAATTCTTATGAGAGATATTACATTGAACCAAAGTTGTAATCCATATGGGTTTGTTTCTTTCAGTCTTTTGCTTTTTTCTTTTCTGTTCTGAGTCCTGCTTGTCATCAAGAAAAAGAGTTCTCTCTGCAACCTCTGAGAAGGGACAATGCAGGACTACTTTAGTCTCCAGCATCTGCATCCTGGGGAGGTCATATGTATGTCTGATTCCAGCTCATATAGCTAGGAGTATTGCAGCTTTTTTGGAATTGTGTGTGCATAGAAGATTGTTGAATTGTTGATTCACCCATGTGTAGAAAATGCGTGCATGGATGCCAGAGTCAGTGAGCTAAGGGTGGTGGAGCTCTTGGATGGGCTGTGCACAAAGATGAAGGAGTACACTCTTAACTCGGTATTATCTCAGTACAACAGTGATATTTTGTGTAGTTGATGATAACCTACTTCATGTAAAACTTTGAATTTCATGCACAGCACAAGTTCAAAGTTCAGACCTCATTATCTAGGTGTGGACAATATTTATGGTAAAGGAATAGGATTTCTCAAGTCCAGTCAGGAGTTTTGAGAGGAACCTCTTGGATGTTCTGGGACAGCTTGGATTTGGTGCAGAAATCTGGTTGAAGGTACAGGGTGGGACACCACCGGTGCCTGAGCTTGACATGAGTAATCTCTTTTTCCTTGACCCATATCTCTCAAAACAGTTTCTCAAGTGAAGCCTTTGGCTACAACATGCCTTGAAACATGATAGTAGACACTCCCTGTTGTATGAAAATTTCAGTTTGTGCCAAGAATCTTTTTGGGTGAATTGTGGGCAGCAGCCTGGTGGGTGTTCCTGAACACAACCAGCACACAGTTGTGTAGATCTTAGTGTTCTATTGTGTGTGAGGGCTTTACATTTGGTAACACTATGTTCTGTGTACTGATGCACGGATTCCACTGTGTGAGAGTTGTGCAGGTCGGCAGGCGGCTGAAACAAATTCCAAAGCTATTGTTGAATTTTGTGGCAGGTGAGAGTCATTGCAACTTCAGGGTTTATGTTTGGACCAATTTATGCTAACTAGTCTGGTTATCACAAATTTTCATGCATGTTTCATGGTGCAGAAAGAGCCAGAGAAGATTAGCATGCATTTATGAGGCTGTACTGTGTTAGTCAGCTATTGCATAAGCAATTGATAATGTCCATCGGATTTTGCAGATTCTTTCTAATCAGTAGCTGTAATTGTTTACCAATTGTCTCCTGTGTGATTGTGACAGGCTACTAGAGACAACAGATGAACAGGTAAGGTATTCAACTTCAGGTCTTAGCAAATTTCTTTTTTTTTGCTGTTTTGAGGAATTTGAATTCTTGTGCTATGGGGTGCCTCCATTTTTTCTGTCCACTCAAATGTGCTAATGACCCCTAACTTTGGACTTTTCATGTTTCAGCAAAAGGTTTGCAGGTTGTGATCCTGGCTCAGAAGAGGATGAGTGTAGTATAATTCAAAGATAAAGCTGCTGTGATGTGATTGGGATGTGATTGCAGTTAACTGAGATGATCCGGAGAGGGGAGATCCAGGCAGGCGAGGTGGAGCGTATTCTGTGTCAGGAGCTGACCAAAAGTTGCAAAAAAAGACTGTATGTATAGAGTTCTGTACTTTGTTGGAAATGCACCAAGTGATGTCTTTTCTGTGCTACCTTGAAGGGCAAGGATGATCATCAACCCATGAAAAGTCATTTTTTGTTGCTTTACTGGATCTGACTTTGTGGTCAATAATCATGTAACAGGAAGGAAGTCTTGGAAGAGGCTCCAGCAGCAGATAGTGTCAGCAGTGGCAGTGATGGTGAGCTGTAGCACTGTCTCCATCTGAATTTCTGAGCCTCACTAGACAGATCATAGAATCCATGTCAGCAGTTGGTACCGGAAATTTGCATTTTAGCTCTAATGGGAACAGGACATTATTTGTTAAAGTGCATATTATAAGTGCATTTTCCCAATATTTGAACTGCAATTTAACTGAAGTTGTGGCATTCTGCCTCATCCTAATGATTTTATCCTGAGTGGTATTGTGATTCTTTGGGACCTTCACTGTTCAAGTTCCAGTCATTCCTTTGAGAATCCACCTCCTAAGATCTTCAACTATAACAAATCGCTTATACCATAGTTGATTGGGTGCGTTTCTAGCATCTGGTTTCAATTTTCTGGTAGCTAAGAGATCCTTGTAGGGCCTGTGATTGGCAGACATGTTGCTTGGTGATATGAAGCTAGTTATGCTGCAGGCATGACCGGCGACTTTGTGTTGTTCCAAGTAGTTATCTGTGATGTGCATGGAGGATAGGTTCAGGGTGCAGGAGGCACCAACCACTACCCACTATTTAGGCCTTTCTATACCTTACACTTAGATGTTTGCTTTGTGCATGGGCAAAGTTAAAATGAACCAAAGCTCACCCTTGCAAGCTTGTTCCAGCTCAAATGAGGATTTTGTTGGCCCTTTTGTTCCTTGAGTTCTAACCAAATTTGACTAGATATTCCTGTGGGTCCTGGAAATGTCACAGAAACTTGGTAGAGCAGATAATTGTCGACAGCTAATGTCAGGAGGTGATGAAGTCAGTGTAGTGTAATGGCACCTAGTCTGATACAATGTGGTGACACTTGCAACATTGCTGATTGCGGTCTTCTTGTTTTTCTATTAGTTTGGTTGGAAATGACACAATGACTACCTTGGAAGTGTTTTGTACACTTGGCTGTGTTAAGGTCAATTCATTCTTTAATTGAACAATGCAGTAGAGAACTCTACAAAAGCAATACCATAATACAACTGGTAATTTGCCATACAGTTACACAACTTTCCTCTCATCAACCTTGCACTCTATTTGCATGATTGCTCACATCTGCTACGCATTCACTCGTATCACTGCTGCTACTATTTGCTGTGGTTTAGTTCACAGAGCACAGGCTGCTTCCATTTTAGTAGCTCTGCAATCTTCTCTTCCAAGTGTGTGTTGAGGTAAGCAAAGTGTCTTACAGCTTAGAAGTCATTTTGATCCTTCTCCTTCTTTGGAGCCACAGCAAAGAACTCAGAGATAACCTCAAGGGGAAGACCCTTGGTTTCTGGCACTTTGATGAACACAAATATCCAAGCTATCACACTTGCCACAGCAAACAGACCAAACACTCCTTGCAGTCCAAATTGTTGGTTAAGCAGAGGGAAGGAGTAGGTGATGATAACATTGCTAACCCACATAGCAGCAGCGCACAGACCAATGCAAACCCCTCGCACTCGCGTAGGGAAAATCTCAGAGCAAAGAATGTTGGGAATAGGGCCAAATCCAGCCACAAATGAACATGTGAAAATTGTGACACATGTGAAAGAGACAGCAGCTGGAATCAAACCCGTAGTGAGGAACATGTTGACAAGTACAAGCGCCACCAATGAGATTGCAAGGATAGGGATAGTTGCTAAAAGCAATTGCCTGCAACCAGAATACACAACTTAGCAAATTATACAGGAGAAGTCAATCTCATGGTGTAACAAGGAAAACACAAATTTATATTGCAAGTGTGGACCGATGATACTCTGTGGAACTTAGATTGTCAATTCAAAAAAGAGAGCTGTGAACTGTTTTCCCCCTGACATGCAACAGAATGGGAGAGATATACCTGCGGCCAGAACGATCCATGAGCCACATGGCCATCAAAATGCATGGGAGCATTAGAAAGCAAGTCACACCACTGGCCAGGATGGATGCGGATTCACCATCAATTCCAACGTTTGCCAACAGGTCACCAGCACCAGATTGCATAAGGATTTGCGGTGTAAAGTACAACACTGCATTGATACCAGAAAACTGCACCAGAGTACCCAAAATTAGTCAGTTCTCTCTCTGCAGCTAGCCTCTAAAAGAATGACCATAGTATCAAAAACCCTCAACTCCACTTCCAAGTCAATAACCAATCTTGTGTTTAAAGGCAGAAAAGAACATCACTATAATATAAATAAGAGTTTCCTTCTCTCCACGACTGTCTGCTGGAGGATCTCAGAGTGAACACTCAACTACAGGTCATAGATCTACCTGCCCAGAACCACTTCTAGAAACACACATTGGGAGCCTTTATGTCACTAACCTGCTGTAATATTTGGAGGCCCACTCCAACAATAAGAGCTCGCTGCACACCGCCCTCAAGAAGATTGGACAATGCTGGCAATTTTGTTGCTGTTTCTGCAGGATGAATCATTGCAGGACCCACCGGGTGCTCTCCAAGTAACTCCTCATATTGTGCTGAATGGCCCACCAGGACTGCGGCCTGCAATGATTGAAGCAATTTCCCATTAGAACAAACTTGTTGCCATGATCCCTCTTACTTTGTGTGAGTTCACAGGTCTGCAATATAAAAATTGTAGCTCCGGAGTGGGACATGGGGATCATGGAAAGAAGAAAGCTAATTAAGATTACCCAAGTTAGACTCCAAGTTGCAAGAGTTTACCTGGAAAGCCTCAGGTTCACCAATTGAAGGAGGAGCACCTGGAAGTGACATAGAAGATGTAAAATTCAACAATTCCCCTCCATCACCTCTGAGAAACACTCTCTTTAGTCCACCCTCCTGACCATCAGGACCTCCCTCTTCCCACCGCCATGCAAGCTGCCATCCAGCCCCTATGCCTACATTTCCAAAAGACTCGGGTACTCCACCATCATGCGCAGCTGCACTTCTTCTTGAGTTTGATCTTGAAAACTGATCAGAGAATCCTTTAGAGTTTGATTGGGAATGATGGGGGTTGGACTGTACAGCTAGAGGGATCTGCCCACTCCTGTCGCGGGAGTTTGATCGCGAAAATACTAGCCCATGAGTAGTGCCGTTGTGAGAGAAGGGAGGGAGGTTCTTTGCAGATCCATATAATTTGTTACCCGAAAGTAAGGGAACTTGCAGGGTTTCATTGGAGTCTGTGACCATCCCAAGGTCATTTTCAGAGTGGTATCCCTTGTCGCCATTTTGTAATACTAGTGTGTGAGCTTCTTCATCCCACTGCTCAGTTTTGAGGTCATGATCCTCAGTCCCAATGTCACCAGAGGTTGAATGATAATCAAAGGGAGTCTGAAAGCTCCCGAGCATAGTCACCATGGGGTCGATGAGGGGAAGAGCGTGGATGTCCATGCTAGTGCGGCGTGACGGCAGACCATGGGAACCTGATTCATCTGCTATGGGTGTTGCAAACCAGCTGCTTTCATCTGGACCAAACACCTTGATTTGGCCTTCCTCGATGATAGAGTCTTCATCATCCTCCAGCAGTCCGTCAGCTGGCTTCAACAACCATTCTTCTAGTTGTGTCTCTCCTCCCACTCCTAGACCTTCCACCAACAATGCAAGCTCCCCTGTACACAATAGTCCCCAAATGCTGATTATAGTACACCATGCTGGTCTTAAACTTCCTTAAAAGAACAGTGTTGTCTTCTCAACTACTGCACACTGAAATGCTCTGTAAGCATCCCCCCAATGTGTTCCAAGAAATTCTCCAGTAAAACCGAACTGTATAATCCTCTTTGACAAAAAACACATAAGAACCAGAAAAGACATGAAAATTGGGAGAGAGAGATTCACACACCTGTTACATCCTCCCTGTCACGAAGATTTTGCAGAACAGTTTTGGCCTCCAACATGCGACCCTTGCTTACAAGCCAGCGAGGAGACTCGGGTAGCAACAGAACCCCGACAAGCACATACATGATCGATGGAACGGACAAAATCCCGAGCATGAACCTCCAGTTCACAGTGTTTTGTAGCGACAGTGCAAAATCCATCACATATGCAAGAAACAGCCCACCTGAGCCCATCAGCTGCGGCAGTGTCGCTAACTGTCCACGAATCTCAGCTGGTGCAGACTCAGATATCAAGATCGGCGCAATTGTTGCAGCTAGCCCGATTGCAGAGCCGACTAAAATGCGACCCATTATGAGAATGTAAACGGTGGGAGCCCATGACATGATTAAAGCAGCCACCGAGAACAATACACCCGAAACACACAGCATAGTCTTCCGACCCAGCCAATCTGCTGAAGGCCCTGCCACTGTTACACTTGCCACCGCTCCTATGAGAGTTGATGCCACCACCAAACCCTCTAGAGCAGGTGTTGCATCCAAATTGAACTCTGGCTTCATATACAGCAATGCTCCTGCAGACACACACGCGTTAGGCCATGGATTAACTACCAATCCTCATCGCTCCCTTGACCTTGACCCCAGACTCACCAGCCAGCAGAACCTCAGTGCAGGGAGCCAGAAGCAACGGCAGCGGTAGGAGCCTGCCAGCTGCTTCAGATCTCTAGTACATTGCTCACAAATAACAGCATTTTGTGTAGAAGAGTGATCATAGCTGCAATGGTGACTTCCAAGGAGGATATAAGTGCGTGGTGGAGGGCCTGTTCACAAACAGGACACGTACCTGCAATTGCACCACCATCCCAGCCTTGCAGTAAATTGCCAATGGCAGCAGCTACTGCTACCCCTTGTGCACCCTTGATCATCATTCTCCTCAGCTCAAGCTTCACACCCAGCTCATCCACTCGTAGCTGCTACAGGTCTCGGTATTATAATACCCTGGTGAATTCCCGCTAGCTGCACCTGCATTCAGTGAGTGCATATACATATATATGTTTAGCACTCTTGTTGGTCACTGTTCTTGCTGCACATGAAGCTGAGAAATAGTTTGCTGGGTTGGTGAATCATATATAATATTGCAGCCCAGAATTATAAGAGAATCTGAGTACTCATGCAACTACAGCTAGTACACTAGTGCATGCTCGCTTGCAAGATACAAAATTTGTGTGGTTAACCCATCATAGATCCCAGCTCCCTTGGTAAGATCATGCAGGATTCATGATCACAGCAAGGTGTGAGCCGGGAATCTCTCACTCTTTTTATAAGTAGCTGCAGGATACTTACAAACAGGGGGAGCTGCCAGGACCCAAAAGAGTTTTTCGCACAAAGGAGACGGAAAAACAAAGGACTTTCGTTCAAAAGACAAAGCACGCTAATGCTGAGAGCAGAGCGAGAGAGAGAGATCAACACCGCCCCCGAATCACTCAGACTCAATTAGGCCAGAGCTTTACCCAACAACTGCAGCTTCATTAACCGCACCACCACCGATTGCAACTACCAAGAGGAGAAATTCCAGAGTCTTCTCAAGCGCGAGAAATTAATACAGTAAACTTGACACAAGTAAAGGAATCTACGTGCGTACGACTACAAAACAAAAAAACAGCAAACAAACTGCCGGGGGAGATCTACTACGACAATTTCGTTTCCACTCGAAAAAACGACAACAACAAGAACAACAGGTTGACAATTGCGACAACACATGAGTAGTAGTATAACAAACGTCAACTACTACTACTAGTACTATAAGTCACCACCTCTTGAGCATTTCACTACAAATATATGGACAAAAGTTCTGCGGGAGACTACTACTTATATTAACGACGTCTGAAAAAACTTCCGGACAGTAATTAGTAGAGCAAGGAAATCATAAAATCTAGAGTTGTAAATTATGCAGAGAGATGTAGGTATAGAAATTTAGAGAGAGAGAGAGAGAGAGAGAGGGCTGACGCAGAGCTACGAGAAGAGAAGACAATTTACGTGTCGCCGTGGAGAGCGCTGGAGGTGTCGGGAACGTGCGGATGAGAAAGAAATTGTGCCCGTGGAATTAACCGCTGTCAGTAGGCATCGACGTGGACCCTGTTCCTTTACTACAGGTTTTAAAAATACCTTACCTACGACTAATGTTCCACGCTCATTAATTCCTGAGAGGGCCAGATGAAAAAAAAACTAAGAGCAATTTGCCAAAATTCTGGAAAATTTGAAACACAAGATAACTTTGAAATTTACTTAGGAGATTTAGCATACTTAGAGAATATTGTTGAAATTCTAAAATCTTCAGATTGAGGCTTTCGAACTTTGTTTTGTCAAAAAATTAATTATTTTGGCAAAATTTGCCGATAATGAGTTGTAGGTACAGTACCAGTACCCACCCCCCTCCCCCCCCCAACCAGACTTTTGCTTTTGGTTGAAATCTCAAGTTTGTGTGACCTTAGATCCTCACATGCAACACCCATAATGGGGTTTAGGGCTATGATTTGGCCAGAAATTGATTAGTAGAATATTGCTTTTCACCTAGCAGTTCACCAGCGTTTAGGATATATTATCATAAATATCAACTTTGGAGATGTGATATGTTATTGGTTAGGGCATCTCTTAAAGGAGGGGTTTGTTAACTAGGTTGATGTCAAAGAGCAAGCTCACCACCACCTTCTTGCACTTCCTTTTCGTTGCACATTGTTATTTTTCTTTCTTGAGTTATGAGTAGAGTGTCACCCAACTTCTATGATTGTGAAAACAACACCACCCAACATGGGTTGAACAAATGGGCTTTACAAATGTGTTTTGGGATTTTCAGGAATCAAATTGAATTGTACAATGAGCATTGAGATCTTATCACTACAAAATGAAAATTGGGGGCTTCTAGTGCACAATGATGGCAAGTTCAAGAGTAGCTTGATATTTAGTTGAAGTTCTCCATCTTTTGTAATTGAGGGGCTTCTTGCAAACAATAAGTGCATCAAGCTTTGCTTTTCATTCTTGTTTGAATCCATGTGTTTTCAAGTTCTTCCAATGTGAATTCTTGCAATTTGACAATGCTTTACTTTTTGTTCTTGTATCAACTAAACTTGTGTGTTTCCAAGTTTTTTCATCACACATTCTTGGAGTTTGACAATGCATGAAAGAGTTTTGTTTTGCTTTCCCATTTTCAACACATGATAATGTTTTCAACTTCTTCCATCATGCATTTTTAGGGAGCTCATAAGAGGTTTTATTTTTGTTTTTGTTTTCAAATTGCACATTTTCAAATTCTTTCATCATGCATTTTGTTGCTAATGTGTGTTGTAAACTCATTTTTCACAATGACGCCCTTAAAATTGCCTTAAAACTCTAAGTACAAACTTATTTTAATCGTTTTATCCCACTCTCTACAAACTTTGCTTTTGCACTTGTTAGTTCAAGTCCCCTTGTGTCATTTGGTTCTAACAAAAGCAAGGCTTACGTTGTTACTAAGGTTAATTTTAATGCATTTACTAATAGGGCTTCTATTTCAACTAATCTTCGCACTTCTAGGATTGATCTTGTTGGCATCATTACTTTGATTAATTTTCACACTTTTATTAATCTTGTTGATGTCATTGCTGATAAAAGAGTTGAAAAAGGATTTGAGGCTAAGAAGAAGAAATAAAAGGCTAAATGGGAACTAAATCAAAGCTTTTAGGATACACGGGTTGTAAAGTTTCCTTGGGTCAATTTAGTTGTACCGAATGGCAAGATGTAAATGGTTTAGTGCAAAGTTTATCCCACAATTGAAGATAGGGAAACATTATTTGTCCCTAAACTTAATGGGTTGAGAAAACATTGAGGTAGGTAAAAGTGTAAGGTAGTTTGGCCTAACAAGGGGTTTGGGAAATCTTACATCAATTTTGATAACCAACATGTTTAGATTGAAAAGATTTACACCACAATTGGACATGATGGCATTTAGCTCCCCATCATGAAACAAAATAAGGTTGAAAAGAAAAAAATTCAATTCACTACTTTTTTTTCATCTTTTGTGTGTTGGGGAGACCCATCATTGACTTTGAAAGCATGCATGAGTTGTTATAATTTTTGAAGACCTAGAAAACAATCTTGACAAGCATTAGACATACACTAATAGTTGCGATATGGCAAAATGTATGACCAATGTGGACTTGCCAACCACAAAGATGACCATCCAAATAGTGAACTACATTTTTGTAATTTACAATGAAGTGACTAATACAAATAACCAACATGGATTTCAATGCATGCTCATGTTGTTGATGATTTGAAATGGATGCCAATTAATCTTGGTGAATCTAAAGCCAATCACAAAAGGTTGCATAAACAAACAACCTCACGAACATGATTTAAAACTTTGTGAAAGCTTTTAGGGGATTATATGACCATGACCTAATTAGCTACTAAGTTTGTTTATTTTAGTGCAAATGGTGATGCCACCTTCCAAGGCATCAAAGTTGAGGTTGCAACCCACTTAATAAAAAGTCTTCATTTTGTTTTACTCCTATGCATTACATAGTTCACATGATCAACTTAGTAGCCTTCACCTTCTTTAGTCTGCCCATATTTGGGAAGATTGAAGGCATTGTTGATGAGTGTGTATGCATATCTTAGTCATTCTCCAAAAAGAAATTTGGAGAGATAGAAGTGGCTCAGGTTATGGAGACAAAAGGTCACATGAATAATCTACCTATAGTATTGGTTATACCTAATGATGAATAGACATTTCTTGGGCATTGTTGGGCCTTGCTCAAGTCATAATATTGTCACCGTGTGACATGTTCAACAAGTTGGCCTTGTTGGACATTAGAAGAAATCTTATCCATTCCAACCATATTTTTGTGACTAATGTGCAATTAGTGTCCAAAGCAACCCAATTTCGGACTAAACTTGTATTAATCATATGTGGTACTTTAGTTACAAGTGTTCATGTAGTCACATGATATATGATTAAACTTTCACTAATCCAAATTTTAGTCATACATGCAATTATAATGTGTGACTAACATAAGTTTAGATGAAAATATTGATGAAAATTGAACATATGTCGTCCATTATGGGTGGCATCCATTGATGATTGACAACTACATTACTTTTACAACTATACATAAATTAACAAATGACACATGAAATTTTTGCTATAACAATTCAAAGTGTACAAATTAATTTATTGGTGAATAGGTTGTTAAAAAAACTATTATAATTTAGTAAGTAAATTAGGCTAAGTAAGCATAATAGGTTAATTTAAACTAGGTAGGCTTATGTACATTGGTACCTTAAACTAGCTTACATATTTAGTCCATTGGTTGCAATCACAGTCAAATGCACTAACAATGACAAAAGACAATCACAAATGGGATGTTTTCCACATAAAGAATTTATTGAAGGATTTTTTTTGCAACATTTATTTTAAAATATTTACAATTCCCCCAATAAATTATATTATTTGTGCTAATTTTTTTTAATAATTATGAATTGTCAGAAGTGTTAAATTCTATCAAATTTTACATTTCATTTTGAACAATGATCATAATTTCACATCATACTAAAATATGCTAACTATTTTAAGCTTTAGTTTTTTGTATCTTAATCCACAACTTTGTTGATACATCATACACATTATGACCCATTTACACATGGCTAATGACTTTTGAAATTTGAACATTCTAAAATTATATGTTGAATTTTTTTAATTTCAAGTACCACAATTTTAAAATTATGAATGCTTTTCAAATGTGAATGGTAGGTAACTCATCATTTAAATTTTTTCCCATCTAAATTTTTTTATTAAAAGAATCCTTAGCCTAGTGTTTTATAAAATTGATTTTTTGATGTGAAAGCTCAAAAGTCCTTTATTAAAACCAAAACTTAATTTGTTAGATTAAATGATTTAAAAAAATTCTTTAACATTCATATAAATCATTTAGCACAAATTTCCTTAGTCAACATGAAATTAAAGTGGCATTACATAAAGATGTTTGATGAAATTCACAAATTTTCTATCATCTAACATGGTTCTTGTAAAATTACTATAAATTAAATGGAGGGCCATGTTTTTTCATATTTTTACTATCACAAGTTTTTAACCTACTTTCATGTGTTTATATCAAAAAAATTGTCATTTTCAAACTGCATTTTGGGCACAACACTTTTATTGTCTATTTTACCATGTTTTCACCCATATGTGATAATTTTTTTATATTAAATAAATAGAATAGGTAATAGGTAGTAAATAGTTAGGAAAAATAACAAATATTTTATTGTGGGGTGAAAGCACACTAAGGTGGAATACTTTCCGGCATATTAAATAAAAATCCATTTTACACTATAGTAGAATAAATTATATTGCACATGGTTTAATGGTTTGAATGGACCATTTCAACCTTGACCTATATCAAGATTAAGTTCAGAAATCATTTCATAATTCACTTGGATATAGTCACTAGGATGTATGTTCAAAAGTTTTATTTTCTTAACACATTTCCATTCCACATCCCTTAACCCATCTTGTTGTTTTTGCATGTTTACACTAAACTTATGTTTGTTTTCATTTTTATGGTACTTCTGAAGGATGTATGGTTTCTTTGGCTTATAAATAACCTTCAATTACAATCCAATTATGGATTGGGGTCCAGTGTTCAATCCCCCTTAAAGGCATGCATCTTATTGCATGACTTTGATTTATTTACATCTTTTGAGCTTGTAGTGGTTTTACAAAATGCATATTAAGGTGCGAGTACAAAAATAGGAGGGCACAAACAAGATAAAATGAGCCAATGGTGTTACTTTAGAAAAAGACTATGTATGTTTTTTTGCCCAAATTTTTTTTCATATGAATGAATTTTTGAATAATGTTTTTGTAAATTTTTATGAAAAATGTGTATAATTTTTTAGGTAGATGACTTTTTTTTGTATTTTTGATTAAATATGAATTTTTGAAAATGTGTCGATTCCTTGTAGATTTTGTGTTTCATCTTTTTAAATGATAACAATTTCAAATCATAACCAAAAATTGATTTTATAAATTTTTATGTTTTCTTGAATAATAATTACAACTCTTCTTAAAACATCATGTACATTATACCCCATTTATATGTGGTAAAAAACTTTGAAATTCTAAAATTTTGAATCAATTTTGGAAAGTTCTTTGAATTTTTAAAGTTTTAAAATTTCACATATTTTAAGGTATGAATGTTTTTTGAATATGGCTAATAGGTCTTTATTTTCTTAATTTTTTTCCCATCAATTTTTTTATATTATATAAATCCTTTTGATAGTCCTTTGCAAAATTGATTTAATTTGACACAATAGGTGTTCACTTTCAAAGGTCCTAAATTGAAATTTAAACTTAAAATTTTATCAAATGAATTTTTGGTTTGAATTCTTTAACATTCAATATGAATAATGACCAACTTGCCATGATTGCCATGGTTTAAATGGTAAAACATAAATATTTCTTCAATCTTGACTATTTTTACGATCCATCTAACATTTTTTTTGGCTTGTTTTATTGTGACTTCACTCAAGAGCCAAAAACCATGTTGGATAGTGGTGAAAACTGTGAACTTTTTTACATATGTTTTTTTCATGACATTTTAAAATTATGTACATCATTCCAAGTTGTGTTAAATGACTAATATGAATGTTGAGGAATTCAAATTAAAAATTCATTCAATTAAATTTTGGATTTTGGTTTTAAAAAAGGAAATTTGAACTTGAATAGGTGTCATGTTAAATTGTGGTTAATTTTACAAAGGATTATGTAAAGGATCATTGTAATAACATAATTTTAATGGTAAAAAAATTTAAATGATAATAATCTATTACCCAAGCTCAAAAAACATTCACAATTAAAAAGATATGGAATTTTTTTTAAAAAATTCAAAGTATTTTTTTCATTTTCAAATTTTCAAAAATCCTTTACCACATGTAAATGGGTGAAATGTGCATGACATACAACAAAAAATTTGTAGTTTATAATATAAGAAACAAAAACCTAAAGTAGTTAGCATATTTTGGTATGATTCAAAATTATAATAAATTTTCAATTTGAAACGTAGAATCTAGCAAAATTTACATACTTTGTAAAATTCATATTTATTCAACAATGATTAACACAAAACATGTGATCTATTGGGGCAACTATATGTATTTTTAATAACAAGTTGCAAAAGATTTCATTTTTAAAATTCTTTCATATGAAAAAGTGAAAAAGGATTAAAAAGGACTCACAATCCTTTTGTAAAGTAATCCCGTTGGCTCCTATCTACATACTTGCACCCATCAACCTTCAATTGCAATAAGGCATAAGATAATCATAAATGGGGTTCAAACAACCCCTTCAAGGCATTCAAATTGCCAATTTTCCATCCATAATCAATATTGTGTAGTAAAAATTTCACCTTATTAAAGCAACCACCTAATCACATCCTACAAAAATGACAATAGCCACCTTGCACTCACATGCTTCAACTTGGAATAGCCATAAGATCATGTGAAAAATGTTAATGTAACCTATTGGTTGGTCTTACCCATGTGGTTAATCCCACCTTGCCTAGACCTTAGAAAAATTAATGTTTTAAATTATTTTTTCAATTGCCAAATTTCAAATTTTTTATCAAAATTTCCAAATTTCCAAATTCCACATTAAATGAACCAATAGGGACTCAAGACATAAAATTATCCTTTTTCTATCATATCTAGTCTATATAGCCAAATTTGGTTGTTAAAATATGAATTTAAAAAAAGAAAGCATCTTTAAATTATATTTTTGGCTACCTATTGGAATATTTCATAGAAATCTAGCAATTAAGAAAAACTTGAAATTTGATGAATTAGATTCATTTCTACTACGAAAAAACCTTTGCATGCATTGAAATAATATTTTTCAGATTGAAATAATGTAAAAAATCAGAATTATAATTTTGTTTTATTACTAGGTCATTTATGGGTTGGTATATAATGTGGAATAGATAGTGATATTAAGAATCGTACTAAATATGATATCCAACTATGAAAATATTGGTGTCAATACTTGAATTATCTGTATAATGGTGTATAGGTCATGGTATTAAGGGTCATACTAGTTGGGTGTATGGCTGTGAAGATATTGTTGTCAATACTTGGACGGTCTACATAATAAAATATGTAGGTAATGATATCAACTATCATACTAATCTAGTGCCTCAATTTTGAGGCTGAAGATATTGCAGTCATTATGTGAACCATTGACATAACATGGTATAAAAAATGATATGAAGGATCATACTAAACTAGCATCTGATTATCAAAATTTAAAGTCTATACTTGGACTAGGCAAGTATCAAAGTTTAATGGTAATACTAGTGTGGGCCCGTGCATAATGCACAGGTGTGTTATATACCCCCCCTCGGTCCTTCCCATTTTCCACTCCGGTTCTT
>Ga0116231_10000552_pt1 | contig 66914 bp, 54 predicted proteins | sample S1TSphgellanicum_2_FD_89695 | JGI IMG/M metagenome (GOLD analysis project Ga0116231, IMG submission 89695) | Host-associated microbial communities from peat moss isolated from Minnesota, USA - S1T2_Fd - Sphagnum magellanicum MG | ecosystem: Host-associated > Plants > Peat moss > Unclassified... | reverse complement strand
TTCTTCTTGACCTTATGATGAGCTTTCTTTGCACAGTTTTTTCTTGGGCTTTCCCAAGTTACATGTTGAAGTTTGATTTTTCTTTATTTTTTTATTTTGTTTGGGTGTTGACAATTTTCCTTGACCCTTACAACCATGATAGCTTATTGTCCTCACAAAGCATAAGGAGAAGGAGGTGTAGTTCATATTAAAACTCCCAACTAGCGGCTTCACAACCATACCCTTTAGCCATTAGGGTACCTGAATGTTGTAAATCATTTACAAGCTTCCTTGTCATACTTTGCCTACTTTCCAGTTTGTTTGTTTAGATAAAAACAATAGAAAATGAAGTCATCATTATAGCCTCTTACATTAGGCTGGCAACTAAGTTGCTATATAACAAGTAGAATTGGTGAAAGGAAAATTTGTCAATTGTCATTGACTAAGAATATATTGAACTTGTAAGGATTGGAGCTTTCATTATAGATTATGAGTTAAGTACAATGCGTAGGCTTAATCCAACAACCTAAGGCAAATAAGTAAAATGCTCTTGAACATTCTTATTGGGTTTGTGTCCCAATTCCTTAAGAGTTGGAGGCCTTAGTGGCCCAAATGTTGGGGAAAATGTCATGAAATTTAAACGAACCAAACCAAATGTTTGAATTAATTAACCCAAACTTGAAATAATCCAATTTTTAGCATTATCGATTATTGATTGGCATATGTTCCACCTACAACGTAATAATATGTACTCATTGAACTATGTTTTGAAACTTTGAGGTCTATGACACATGTGAATGATCTTCATTTGTTAGTCATGCAAGATAGATTTGGTATTCTTCAATTCATCTATTATTGTCTCTTCGTTAAACTTAATCTTTTCAATTACTTATTGCCTTTATCTAACTACCATAAATTGTAAATTACATTTCTCTAATTTAATGTATAGTCAAATAATTTTCAAGAGATGTTTGAAGAATTGTGCTGACTCCATTTCATGTTCTTTGCAGAAATATTTAGTACATGATTTAAATCCCATTTGTAATTCCAATAATCCAAACTTGACCATAGTTTTTTTCCATGGGATTGCTTTTGGCACAAATGATGAATGGAAGGAAACATGGACAACATTCCCCACCAACAATAGAGAAGAGTGCATATGTTGGCCAGAAAAGTGGTTACCCGAAGACTTGAACAACAATGTTCGAATTTTATCGTTGTCCTATGATTCTAACATTGTGGCAAGTGTTCACAATGATGTGATTGAAATTGGCAAAAACCTCGTTCAAAGTTTGGTTACAAATTCAAGGTGTGACAATCTTTTCTATTATGGGCACATTAATTACTTGTCCTTGTGTACATCAAAGATAATTGTTTACGACTTTAGAATTTTAAAAATGTTTTGCACAAGTTGAATGTTCATGTGTGCTAATATTGTAGTACACACCAACAAGTTTCCATCTATTTGAATTGTTAAATTCATGTAGAAAAAAAAAAATTGGGGCTTAAATGCAAATGTTCTTGTTTGAGGATAATAACAAAGTTTATGTTCATATTATAAGTTCATGGTACAACTAGTTTGGTTTTGATGGCAATTTTTAATTCACATTTATTGAAGCATTATCTTTGGTAATGCAATTGAATTGAATTGAATTGAATTAGTACATGTGTAGAAAATTTGCATCCACTTCATTGCCAAAAAAAAATCTCAAAAAAAGGGCAAATCTTTTTTTATTTAATTTTTTTATTTCAACAATATTTCCAAGGCAACACATAGAAGATGAGTTGTACATCAACAGAAGAATGTAAACACCTACATACTTGTACATAATAATTGTTTTACCAAAACATGGTTCTCACATTTTTAAAGTAAATTGATGGATTTAATAAATGATAAATGATAAATGACAAGCAAATCGATTATGAGCTTATGGCTTAGGTCATGTGTGAATTAGAAATAATAGGATAAACTTATACATGCTAATACAATGTTGATAATGGAATTTTGGTGCATTGTTGAATATTTTGTAGTTATCAATCTCTTTGGGGTGGACTAGTGGCATTAGTTGCTTACAATTTTGGAGGTCTTGTACTCAAAAGCTTGGTGGTTGAAGCTCACAAACGTGTAAATAAAAATCCAAGAAATGATTTGGATGATGAAATACACAAATGTTGTAAAACATTTTTGAATAATGTTAAAGGTGTAGTATTTTATGGTGTACCACATGCTGGTGGTCCCCAAAATTTATCAAATTATTTCACTTGGCAACATCAACAAATCATCACAATGAGCAAGTATGCAACCCAATCTGGTTTTTTAAAAAATTTAGAATCTTTCAACCCACAAATGGAACACCTTTCAACGGATTTTTAAAATGCAGTTCATGATGACGTCAACATTTATGCATTTGGCGAAGGATTACCACTTGATGAAAATTGGGTAAAATTTTCATTTCACCACATTGAAAATTATCCAACTAGGTTCATTAGTTGAACATTTTTTGTATTGTCAAAACTTGTGTGGGATCATGTACTTAATACTTCTAACTATATTAATGTGGTGAATGGGTCATGTGTTTTATGAACTTTGTTTCATTAATTACTATTGATGCAAAGGAAATTTGATTAATTTAAAATAGTAGGACATTATTTTTAAATTTTCCTTTCATCAAATCAATCCCATTTAAATATTTGTGAGAAAAATCATAACATCATTAAAACATGTAAGATTAATGAAATTTTAAACCAATAACTTTGTGATGTATTTATATAATTTGCTTCCCAAGGGTGGAAGGAAATTACTTTTACACAAAATATTTCATTTTTATTCAAACATTAATAGTTATAAGCTATAGTTTCCACCACAATTTGAAATTATTATGTTACTTATAAGTTAAAGCATAAGTAAACAAACAAGTCAATGAGCTCCATTAATTTAATCTTTTGCACATGCAGGGAATTTTAGTGCCATTTACCTCAGCTATTCAATTATCAAACAACAACCATTACAAAATTGAAGACGCTCATCACTTGACAATTTGCAAGCCACCAAACAAAGATCATCCAAGCTATTCTTTATTGTTAAAATGTTTAAAAATATGTATGGAGGTAAAAACATCAAATCAAAGTCTTTTGATTTCATATATGTCCATGTAATTTGATACACATTAGGTCATAGCACTCTTGAGGTGTATCCCATATGGAATGTAATATATATTGGTTATCAAATAAGAAAAATAACATATAAATGACCTATATTTTGTGAATTTTGACAGAAAACTATATTGCTTCCACCTTTGCCATGTCATGAAGTGGCATTGATTAAGAAAGCAAAAGACATAAACATCTTGTTACAAAAGGAATATATTGTTGGTTTGGTCGGAATGGGTGGGATTGGGAAGACCACTTTGTGCAAAAAATTCTATCATTTGTTTCACAACGAATATGACAAATCTTGTTTTTTGGAGGATGTGAAATCAAAGGACAATATCAATGATGTCATAAAACAACTCCTACATGATTTGTGTGGCAAAAGGTTACGCAAGGATGAAAATGTGAATAAAAAAGACCTTGAACAAATTAAGCAATGTATGATATCGGAGAAAGTGTTAGTGGTTGTGGATGATGTTGGTAACGCAGAGAACCTTACATCCTTGCAACTTGTTATTAATAAATGTGCAAGGAATACAACTTTTAAAAGCAAAATACTTGTGAATTGTCGAAATTGGCAATATCTGAAATCTCATGTAAGTAAAGATGGAAAAGTTGTCATGAAACCTTTGGAGGAAGAGGAAGCAAGGGAACTCTTTATGTTCCATGCATTCGGTAATGCAAATCATGTTCCAACAAAAGATTTCAAAGATATATGTATAAAAATTATAGAAGCTTGTGGGGGGCTCCCTTTAAGTCTTAAAGTATTGGGTTCTCATTTGTGCAATACTAAAGAATTAAAAATTTGGGAAGGTGCATTGAGCAAATTGAAAAGCGGGCAAAGTTTCACCGGGGACAATGATAATGAACTTTGGAATAAATTGAAAATTTCTTATGACTACTTGGATAAGCAACATCAAAACATGTTTTTGGATATTGTTTGTTTTTTGGGCGGTTTGAAAAAAAGTACACTTTGTCGAGTGTGGAGCGGAGATTATTTACACCCAAATTTTGAATTACAAAATTTACAACATAAATCTTTAATCCAATGGACAGAAGGTGGAATCTTGGACATACATGAACAATTACAAGACATGGGTCAAAATATTGCAATGGAACTTCCAATTATAAATCGCTTTATATGGAAATCAAATAAGCCAAATTTCTTTTTACAAAAAGATGAAGTTGTCACCATATTATTTCAATCTTGTAATTTTATTTTGATTTCCTTTGAATTTTTTTATTATGTCCAAAATCAAATGTTTTACCTTTCAATTTTGATTTTATAAATACATGTTTTTTTAAAAACACATTGGCATTACGATGAAATGTTCTTTTATATTGATAATCCTTTTGTTTTCATTTCATGTGATAGGTGGTGGAAAATCTAGAGGGCATTTCATTGAAAAAATGTGTTGATTTGCCTACATTGTCCCAAATTGGCTCAAAGGGACTTTATAAACTTAGGTTGGTTGACCTAACAGAAGCCTCACCAACTATTGTAAAAAAATTCATCCAAGGGCGAAATTTGAATAATGTTAAATGGTTGTGCTTTAAAAAGTGCATGATTCGAAAGTTGCCAAATAATTTGTTTTATTGTTTACAATTAAAAGTACTTGATTTGACACAATGCCTAAATTTGGAAAAAATATCTTCGTCTATTGGCCAATTGAATGCACTCCAAGAGCTTGATTTGAATGGGTGTTCCAACTTGAAAGAACTACCTTCATCTATTGGCTAATTGAATGCACTCCAACAACTTGATTTGAATGGGTGTTCCAACTTGAAAAAATTACCTGCATCTATTGGCCAATTGAATGCACTCCAACAACTTGATTTGAATGGGTGTTCCAAGTTGAAAGAACTACCTTCATCTATTGGCCAATTGAATGCACTCCAAAAGCTTGATTTATTCTGGTGTTCCAAGTTGAAAGAACTACCTTCATCTATTGGTCAATTGAATGCACTACAAGAGCTTTATTTATACGGATGTTCCAACTTGAAAGAACTACCTTCATCTATTGGCCAATTAAATGCACTCCAAAAGCTTCGCTTGAATGGGTGTTTCAATTTGAAAGAATTACCTGTGTCTATTGGCCAATTGAATGCACTCCAAGAACTTGATTTACATGGGTGTTCAAAATTGAAAGAACTACCGTCATCTATTGGCCAATTGAATGCACTCCAAAAGTTTGATTTATTCAATTGTTCTGAGTTGAAAGAATTACCGTCATCTATTGGCAAATTGGATGCACTCCAAAAACTTTCTTTAGACATGTGTTCCGAGTTGAAAGAATTACCTGCATCTATTAGCCACTTGAATGCACTCCAAGAGCTTGTTTTGATTTGGTGTTTCAACTTGAAAAAACTACCTTCATCTATTGGCCAATTGAATGCACTCCAATATCTTGATTTAACAACGTGTTTCAACTTGAAAGAACTACCTTCATCTATTGGTGAATTGAATGCACTCCAAAAACTTCTTTTGAGTGGGTGTTCCAAGTTGGAAGAATTACCTTCATCTATTGGCCAATTGAATGCACTCCAAGAGCTTCATTTGAGTGGGTGTTCCAAGTTGGAAAAACTACCTTCGTCTATTGGCCAATTGAGTGCATTACAAAAGCTTTATTTGGATGGGTGTTCCAACTTGAAAAAACTACCTTCATCTATTGACCATTTGAATGCACTCCAACGACTTGATTTGATTGTCGGTTCCAACTTGAAAAAACTACCTTCATCTATTGGCCAATTGAATGCATTGCAAACGCTTTGTTTATCTGATTGTTCTAAGTTGAAAGAACTACCTTCATTTATTAACCAATTGAATGCACTCCAAGTGCTTTATTTATACGATTGTTCCAAGTTGGAAGAACTACCTTCATCTATTGGCCAATTGAATGCACTCCAAGAGCTTTATTTATACAATTGTTCCAACTTGAAAGAACTACCTTCATCTATTGGGCAATTGAATGCATTCCAAAAACTTTTTTTATTCAGGTGTTCCAACTTGAAAGAACTACCTTCATCTATTGGCCAATTGAATGCACTCCAAGAGTTTTATTTGTCAGAGTGTTGCAACTTGAATAAACTACCTTCAACTATTGGTCAATTGAATGCACTACAAGAGCTTTCTTTACATGGTTGATCCAAGTTGGAGGAACTACCTTCATCTATTGGTCAATTGAATGCACTCCAAAAGCTTGATTTGATTGGGAGTTCTAATTTGAAAGAACTATCTTCATCTATTGGCCAATTGAATGCACTCCAAAAGTTTTCTTTATACGATTGTTCCAAGTTGGAAGAATTACCTTCATCTATTGGCCAATTGAATGCATTCCAAAAGCTTGATTTGAATGGGTGTTCCAACTTGAAAGAACTACCTTCATGTATTGGTCAATTAAATGCACTCCAAGAACTTTTTTTATACGGGCGTTCCAACTTGAAAGAACTACCTTCATCTATTGGCCAATTGAATGCACTGAAATTTTTTTATTTATATGGGTTTTCCAACTTGAAATAACCACTTTCATCTATTGGCCAATTGAATGCACTTTAAAAATTTGATTTGAATGGGTGTTCCAATGTTTTTTTTTCCTCTTAATATAAAGATTTTGAATTTTTTTTTGAAAAATCTCTAGATTTCTCTATTGGGTTCTAACATGTAGCTAAAAATGTAAAAGAGTCTTGAAATTTCTTTTATTTTCATACCTAATCTATATTTAAATTTGGCTAAATCTTTTTGTGGATGATCATCATTTTGGCAACATCATGAAATTGGGAAAAATAAAAACCTTGCTTGATGTTCCAACTAGTTCATATGGTTTCACATTTTGAAGGATGTTGTTCAACCCATGTTAGCAGCTCCACCCCTACTACCCCTATTTGAGCCTGGATCATTATACACTAATTATCACATTCAACATGATGCACATTTATGTCATGTTAGTGTAATCTCCTTGCTTCACTCTCATTCAAGAAAATGTGTTTGTTAATAATGTGATTCACATTAATTAGTTCATGGGTGCCCTTACATTTTTTTGGGGGAAGGAATCATGATGATTAAATCAACATTGATTTTTTTGGAACATTGGGTACTCCCCAATATAAGCACCTCTTTTGACCCCGTATTGTTAAATAGAAAAAAATGTGTTTGCTTATTTACCCACCTTTTCAGTTTATATACATGGCAGTTAAACTTTCGACAAACCATATGGGATAAAATTGAGGTGCTATATGAGACATCTTGGGAGAACAACATGGGAACTTGGGGAACCTTCTAAGAATGTGATGGGAACACATTGAGAACAAGGAAAAAAACAAAAAATTCCTCCCCAAGATTAGTCTCTTGTTACAGTTATGCTCTCATTACATCACCTTTTTCTTGCAACTTTTTATTTAGTGCAAAATTTAAAATTTTAAACCTAGCACTATCAATAGATCACATCTTTTGTGTTTTAAGAAAACTCATCTACAATCCATGAGAATTCAAGTTCAAAAACACATGCCTATTTTTGTTGTGTGTTTTGAAATTTCAAAACAATAAAATGAGATTCCAAAATCACGTCATGTGATAACCCTCACCCCACAACCACCCCCCACCCCCCCAAACTAGAAAAATCAAAACCTCATTCACATTAAATTGGATTCAAACCATTTAATAATAAAATACATGAAATTAATGTCTTGCAAGCAATACTTGACAATGTTAATAATAATCAACATTTGAACCCTTGTCAATAACCAATTGATTTTTCAATAATTGTTCAACATTGGTCAAGACTACTTTGGAGTAGTGTTGGTACTAGGTTGTTAGTATGTATAATTTAATATTGGTCTTCATATCAAATAATCATTTAAACTTGTGTAACCTAAGGCAATACCAATCTTATCCTAGTTAGCATTTTTTTTTCCACTTTTTTGGTATCAAAATTTGGTGAAATTTAGCAAATAACTTAACAAAACTAGTTGAATTTACATTAAAATAAGAAATGTAATTTTTTTGTTGGAAAATAACAAAATTTTGATTCAGATAAAACATTGATTTTAATTTAAATATGATGCACTCTTAAGTTTATAAAATGGTATCTAGGTAAAAAAACATGCTTTTCATTTTTGTAATAAAATTCAAACCTAAGGTGCATTCCTTAGCTCCCTAGAGAAAAAAGAAGTATGAAAGTTTTAGGATGGGACTAGGACAAGTTTACAAATGTTATTTCAAGGTGAAGCTAGTTTACACAAATTGAGAAAAGGCAATTAGTGCAAATTAGAATAAAAATGGTGCACCGATTAAATCACAAGAAACAAACACTCACATGATTCAACGCAACCCAATTTTTTTTTTAAATCACCATTATCTTCTTTAAACTATATTCTATAGATGATGGTGAAGATTAGATTGAAGTGCTATAAATTGCAAGGAGTCCAAAATGGGAGTCTTAATTAATTATTTTAATTATTAAATTACGAGTCTTCTTCTTTTGTGGGATCATAATTCTTACATATGAATTTCAATTTAGGAACTTTCAAGGGCAAAGTTGTAACCAAAGAAAAGACCTTTCCAATGTCATATCACACATTCCATTTGGAGGTCATCTGAACCCATCTATTGGTTGTTTAAATGGCTTGCTAGTTTGAATAAAAATGGTCATATCTTGTGCTTTAAATCTCAAAATTGGAAATGTGAGCTATCTTTGGATATCTTGTTTTCAAAACCTTTCCAAAGAGTGCATAATTCAAGGGCAACTTTTGATCCTTCAAACCTTGTTTCAAATATTCAAAACACCATGGGATTTCAATTTTAAAATGGGAGTGTTAGGATGAATTTATTCTTGCACATGCAAATGTGTCTAAATCTTAAAATATTTTTTCAACTCGATTTTCTTTCTCATACTTCAACTTTAATCATGAAACGAAGGCTAAGGTCACAACACAATGCATGCATGTTAGTTGGGACATGAAATGAAACTAGCCTTGTACCAATACCTACTTAGTAAGGACATGAATTAATATCAATTTCATACCATGGTTATATCAATTTCAATATTAAAATATATACCTATTTCATTTTAACCAAAATGTGACATGATAGAAAGTGCTACACATGAAAATAAATGGAATGTAATTTAAAGATTGAATTTTGAGACTAGTTGTAAGCTATAGGTATTTATTTATAGAGTAATCAAACCAAGGTAACATGTTACAAATTAATCCAACCAAATGATATGTGACATGGCATAAACGAACGAACCTTAAACCATGGATTTCATAAACCAATGACTGGCTTACTTGGTTTTTATGAATCCACAACCCAAATGATGTCATAAACACAACATCAACCCATTCATCCCATCCTTCTAAACAAGCCCAATAGCTTGCAAGCTTGGCCTTGAAATCATCCAAGGAAAAACTCTCCCAATGAAATTTCTTCAACATGTATGGAAGTAAATGAAACAAGCGAAGTTGTAACTTGATTGGCATAGGCATCATCCTTTCCCATGGGACTATCATGTGTTCATTAGCTTCAGATTTTACAAGTTTCAAGTAATGGTTTAACGCACCTTGAATGTCTTTCAAATTGTAAGATGTAAATTGTTATAATGCATTTGAATGGATTAATGCAGGAACCTATAAGAACTTGCAAAAACTTTCAAATGAAAAACTAAACAACAATGGCACAAACCTTCCCCCCAACTTTTTGTAATGAATGAGATGTTGTATCCGCCGTCCCCTAAACCCTAAACCCCATATATGCATAGTGACACAACACATATGCATAGTGAAAATTCATATTCGGAATCCCCACAATCCTTCATTTTCAGATATGTATATCTTGAAATCGGATTTCGTCGAATACGGATACACATATACATATCACACAAATGCCCCTTTGGGTGAAAGCATGGTATTTTATACAAAAAAAGTTACGAAAAAATATCAAGTTTAAAAAGAGATAGTTTTCATGAAAACATGAGAAAATATATTCAAATTTTAATTAAATTCCATTTTGAAACCATAGTGCTTTCCATTGGGTTTATATTAAAAGTTGAATACAAAATTTGATAAACTTTGGAATAATAAAGTAAGGAACAAATACTTTTGAATTTGATTAACCAATATGGTGTTCAAAAGTACTTTTTCATTAGAAAATTAGAAAATAGATATGTGTGGAATTATAACATAAAGATCATTGTATATTCAAATGAAGGAAAATAAATAAAATTTATTTTCTCTTTGGTAGAAAATACTAGACACATACTTGAAATGAATGTTACATTATTCAAAATAGGCTTCAAAATCTATTTACATTTAGAAAAGTCTACTTGAAACCTATTTTTACAACATAGAATTTAAAAGTTAATTCATAATAGTGAAACGATATCTTTTTTCATGATTTAAGCAAAAATATTAATTGTATAATAATTTTATGATGGGTTTTAATCTTACTTCTTGTTAGCTTGACAAGTAGACTACCAAGGTAATTGAATTGTATACTTTATCATGCTTTCACCCTCCTGTTGATTACCTATGCATATAGACATATATATTTTAAAAAACAACTTCCGAATATGACTCTAATGCTATGCATGTGCATATTTGAACTTTTCCACATATCCATCCAACACTGGTTTTGTCCCATGGCCAATCTAGTTCCAAATTCATGTCTAGAGCATATTAGGAACAAGGACCATAATCCCCATCATTCTATGATTGGTATGAACCTCCCTTATCACTAGGCAAAACTCAATTAGAAGTGACATTAGTGTAAATAATCAACATGTATCAAACTATTCATACACAAGTTATGAAGGGCAAGGATAACATATAGTGTACAATAATGATTAGTGACCCTTGGCGAAGTATTAAAAATACCATGGTTGAGTAGTAAAAATACCAAAAGCACTAGTAGTTTTACATAACTAACTAAAGGTGCATTCGCACTTGATGTTAAATCAATGTTAAATGAAAATCTAGGTGGCATCCTAGGTGGCACCCAATTTCAAACGGGCCATAGCTCAATGTTAAGTGAATGTTAGCTTAACATAAAATTTTCATGGCAACTAGGTTTAAGTCCTAAATGGTTAGCATATTGTAAAGGGACTCAACCCTAGAGTCCCTAATACCAAGTGTGAATGCACCTTAAGTAATTGAAATATGTAATAGGTAGACTAGTTAATTTACATCGCTAGAATGATGTTAGTTAGTTGACATCATTATGATGAGAATCATTTGCTTTGAATGGATGAATATGTCATTATGGATGACATAAGCGAACACACCCCCCCCCAAATTTAAGCTCAATCAATTTCTTGTGCATTAGGTGACTTATCATTCTTCATCATCATTTTGTTTGCAATCTTTTCCTGAAATTGTCATTGTTGAAAACTTTTTCACATTGTGAGTACTAATCTTGAGATTTTGAGTCACAAGGTTTTTTTTTACCCCACCTAATTGAACCTCCAACATCAAATGCTAGTATGAATAATGGTGATAGTAATGGAAAAGTAAGGGAATAAAAAAAATGGTGAAAGTTTCAACAAAGGTAATTCTACTTCTACTCCAAAGGTAAGTTTTCTATGTGAGAATATTGGTCTATAAGTCTAATTGGATGTCTAATTTCTTTATAGGTAACTACCCAAGACATTATCCCTATGAGTTTAATTTTAGAATTGTGATTCATATGTTTTTCATATGTTGGTGGAACTTGACACATCATAATAGTTTCATTAAGATATTTACTTGCTATAGGTTGGTAGATATGTATTTTAATGGCACTTGTTAGTCAACAACTTCTCTTGAATAAAATGGTGATGGATTTCTATATGTTTAGTACATGTGTGAAAAAATATATTTTGAACTAGTTTGATTGGTCCTTGGTTATCACCATACATTTGGATCATTGGTAATAGGTCAAATAAGGTTTTATTGTTGGTGTTAATCTCAATGGTTTTCATTTTGAATCTTGAATCAAATGTCAACATTTGAACTTATATAACATCTTAGGTGCCATCTAATAGTGCACAATATTCACTCTTGGTGGATGAACATGAAATAGTGGGTTGTTTTTTTAATTTCAATAGGTGATGGGTGCTCTATGCATTGTGAAAATGTAACTATTAGTATTATGTTTCATGTTTAGGTCAAATTTTCAATCAACATTCATATAACGTTTTATTTATATATATATTTTTTATTGTATTAAATATCATGATTGAAAATACCACAAATGCATTTGAAAATATGTTTGATTGTGTATAGGTGGGTTTCTTAAAGGTTGGACATATATTTGCTAGTCCTGCTAACTACATATGAGATATTGGGTTCATTAATCCGTAGGTCGATTAGTTTCTTAACAATTCTACAATACAACTTGACCTCAAAATATGGTGTACCCATATTGAATCTCAATTTCAAATTATTAAGTAGAAAAAATTTGTTGGCTTGTAGTTCATTGTGTCAAAATTTATTAATAGGTCTACAACATATTATGTCTAGTTCATGAAAATGCCATGAAGTAGTTGAGAGAATATGACTTCAAGGAATTTTCATATTCTACTTAGTTTTTTCATCTCAAATATGCTTTTAAGCTTGGTTTTGATCTTTTCAATGTGATTGTCATCATTGTCAATAATGAAAATATCATCTATGATTAAATTCATGAAGCATTTATCACTCTCAAATGTATACCATTAATTATAATCTACATTGGATTCAATCATGTTTTTAAAAAAAAATATCAACATTTCTCTTATATCAAGCTCCCAAGATTGTCTTAGGCCATAAAGGGATTTGTGAAGTTGTTATTTTCTTGGTATAACAAAACCTTATAGTTTTTGTGAATATATTTCTTCATGCAAGTTTCTATTCAAGAACGTCATTTTGATATCTTTCTAGTGGATGGTTTAGCCTTTCAGAGCAACTAAACATGTCACCAACCTTAATTCTTGACCATTTGACAATGAATGTGGATTTTTTGGTAGTTGATTCATTGTCTTTGTTCAAATTTGCATTTAAGAGTCCTTGCCTTAGTTTTTATTGTCCTTCTTTAGGTTCAACCTCATGCTTCTAAATCCATTTTGTTGCAATGGATTTTTTGTTTGTTGAAAGTGGGACTAAATATCAAAATTTGAGGTGGGATACATAGATATCATCTAATTTGATTCATTGAGTGTGATCTTGGCTTCATCATTTAATCAACTATTATTGGAAAACAATGTTTAGATTTGGTCAAGGTTGGTTTACTGGTGCTTATGGTGGTGGTGATATTACATATGGGTCATCATATAATTATTCTATGAATTATGGTGAAGTAACAAGGGGATGGCAATGTAGTGGGTGACATAATGGCGTTTCCATGGTACAATGTAGACAAAAAGTAGTCATAGTTTGAATTTTTCATTGCAACACATTTTGTATGTTTCTATAAATATTTGAAAAACATTTTTTTAATGGAAATGTGCAATTAAATGTGGATAACATCCTAAATTTTCATAATGTTATGAAATTGGTGCACACATCAACAATTCAATTGTCAACTAGAGTACATTTTAAATTTGCAATAATGTCTCACAAACATTGCAATGTTATAAATTTTTTTTAAAAATACTAGTTCTAATGGGAATTTGTTCATGAAACTTTGCATATACAAAGAAACCATTATAATGAATAATCTTCCACCTCAAAAAATTCAATTTGTCATAAAGTCAAAATTTTTATATTAAATGATATAGAAATATTCAATAACATGTTATGTTATTGTAATGTTCATGATTATGATATTTTTAAGTTGTAAAATGTTCTTCCATTAAAGATGTAGTTAGGTTGAATGTTATCTGTATCATTCTACAAAAAAAGATGTGGAAATTTAAAATGAATGAAAAATGGTATTATGTTATTAAATAAGTTTTTAAAAATAACATTTACAAATTTATTGGTGTACATTTACATAAAGACATAATTATGAATCAATTTCATATTGATGGTTTATATAATTGGTCTTATTTTTAAAGCCCAAATCAATTTAATGTGATTTCTAGAAGAATTCAGAGTCAGTGAAATTTTATGTACTACTACTTTTCATACTATATGTACTCCTAGTTTTGACATAAAATGTGTACAATGTACCGTGGAAAGACTCGTAAATATCATGAGTGGAGGTGAACTTGGCATTGAAGGTGAATTAATTGATTTCACTACAATAAAAGGTGTCCATGTATGCCAAGTGATTTCACTGGATTTTGAGTCAATTCACTGGTCTAGTGAACAAGGGTTAATGAATTGCACCCACATTTTGTAGTAGTGTTTGATTTTGGTTGGTGAAATGTCCTAACCTTGTTCCTTGAGTTATATGTTATCCGTGAGTGTTTCCTTTGTCAATATTCAAAACAATGGATCCTCCATGGCTCTAAAGCCAATGATTTTAATTTTGTTATGATCAAAGATTACATCCTTGTCAATTAAAACCATTTTAGTGACATGGTTATAACAATGATAAGTTTTGTATGGATGTCATGGTGCTTATAGTAATCAACAAATGTTTGTAATGTGTACTCAATTCCTTTATCACTTATAATCCCTCCTTCTTTCTTTATTGAATTTGATTCTATCAAACATTGGAACTCTTCGAATTTAATTAAGGTTTCTAATTGATGTGCTACAAAATCTACCTAGGTCTTTTTGCTAAATTGGTTTGTAAAAGTAAACATATATTTGGCTCCTTTTTAAAATGGAACAAGAAATGGATTACATAGGTATGAGTGTGTTACTTTTAGGGCTTAAATAAATTTGGATCAAGATTGAAACATTTGCATGTGTCCATCCTTAGCAATCGCCATCATTGATTTTTGTCTTAATACCTATTTTATTATTAATGGAACTACCTTTACTAATGTCTTAGAACTTTCGATTACACACCTTACTTCAACTCCTAACCTCTTTATTTCATTAGTTTGAGTATTCCATACAATGTATGAAGATATGGAAGGCACTAATTAGGTTATTCAACATTAAGTTGGGAAAGTACTAATCTCATATTCACCGGTTCCTATGGAAAAAAATTGGTTTACCACCCACTTGTGGTACAACAAAAGTTGGATAAACAACCTCCATAAGTTGAAAAATTGGTTGAACGCCCACTTCATTAACCTATACCAACCCCGATACTCGTTACTAAGCTTTTCATGCATGATTACTTGATTGGTAAATTGTTCCATCAAATCATTTGTTATCATCTATTGGAAATCATCATGTATGAATGGATAGGTCCATAAAATATGTCCCTCCTATTTGTGAAAGGTACATTGTTCCCAATTAGGTGGTTTAACTAGTCTCAAAACAAGCCCCGATTGAAACCTTCTCGAAAACATGGTTAAAAATCCAATGTAAAAGTTCATGATTGCTAAAAACTAACATGAGAAGGAACTAAAATTCTTGCCACTAGGCTTGGTTTTCCTTGTTGTAATTGTATTGGTCAAACAGTCATTTGTTATAATCCAACCAATAGTTGTTACATGATCTATATTGATGGATATGTTGGATACATTTCAATGTTAAGAACATGCCAACACCTTTAGCACTCCTACCATCATCTTCGCATCATCCAATTCATTTTCATTCATTAGGTGCCATTGAACATGTGGTTCAACTTGAAAATATTTTGGACTACCAACCAATCAAGAAGGAACCCTTTTCCTCCTTTTTTATTCATATTTTGATAAGGTTTTTAAACAAATAAATACCTTTCTTGTTAATCATGGTGTTTGTCTTGATTGAATTTACAATCACCTTATTACATACCATGGAAACTCAAATATTTGTTGAAATGCAACTTCAACAGGTTCTTCCCATGTTTCCCACGTTCCTGCCATATTTTTTTTACCTTTGTAAGAACATATATAGTTAGTGTTACATTGGTTTATTATCAACTAATTACATCTCATGCTATTGATTACTTATTACAAAAGATCCTTAGTTTGTAGTAGGTCTTATTTTAGATCTTGGTACAACAAGAATACTTTGATGCATCCTTCCAAGAATGTTTACAACTTTTTTGTTATTATTTTCCACTTGCATCACTTTTACACCCTATACATTTTGATCACTTATTTGTTCCAATTGCTTCTATATATTTTTGGTTACCATTCTATACATATTGCATATAGTGTATTCTCAAACCAGTTTGTTCAACATATTACAAATTGAATTCCTTACAAAATCATTACTTAAAATCCAAATTTTAACCTTGGTTCACAAACTAATTATATAATTCTTGTAATCAACAACCAAAACTGGTTCCTATGTTTTATAAAAATAACTTAAACATGAACATGCACACAACACCTTTAAATTATGACAAAAAACACAAAAAATGATTATAAAAATTCCCTCGAATCCAACTTTTGAGGATGGTCACCGAATGTTAATTTTAATTTTATGCAAAACAATCTAAAAATAGGTATTAGAATAAGGTTTTAACTACTAGTGTTTAGATGTCACAACCCTACTTGGGAGAGTGTGAGGATGAAACTCACAGTCCTGAAATGGGGACTTGGGAGTTCTCCAAGACTCCTAAAGTTTCAGAGTTCAATTGCAAGGGTCAAAACACCTCGCATTGAAGTGTTTTTTATATCATCGGAAAACTATTGAAGTGTAGATGTCGATAATGGCCTCGTATGGACCATTTGGACATCTACAACACAAGTTATGGGAAAAAGAAGGGATGGGAGTCAAATTGGCAATTTGACTCCCGACTATTAAAAGTCGAGAATCGACCCGACCCTGGTGCGTGCAGGTGTAGTGCAGCACACCGTTGGAAACATCTTTAGGAGAGCTACAAGTTTGCTTCAGACTTCACCTCAATCGGAGGTCTGAACAAAAAGTTATGATCGTGCAAAGTCTCGAGAATCCAAACCGGGACAATTTTGAGACTCCTCCTTGTGAGTCTTAGGACAAAAAGCCATTCAAATGTGGGTGCCGCGGAGAGGCATAAAGTATACTATATGGGGGAAGGTGGTGGCTTCCTTCTAATCCGAGCCGTGGTGAATCATGTAAGTCTAGAGTTGCCCGTGGCTTGTCCTAGCACCAAGGGTGCTCAAGAAAATTGAACTAACCAACTTGTTAGTTGGTTTGTGATGTAGGTTTGAGTAAGTGAATAACTTGTCTCTCTGCCTAGTCCCATCCCGGAGCTTCAGCATGCCCCTCTACCCCTTTTAGTGTTGAGAGTTGGGAGCATGCCCCGAGTCCCCCACAATTTCGCAATTTGAGTAACTTAGCCCCAACTCGGGACTAACTAAGGACTTAGAAGCGCGTCATTAGATCTACTAATAACTCCATTATTAACATCTTGACATGTCCTCTACCTATAAATATTGATCAAATTTGATTATGTAAATCCTTAATTTTTATTTGTTTTTTACACATAACCTCTACTTGTTTTGCCACAAGATTAATGTTTTTCCAACACAAATTTTGAAAGAAAATTCCTCCACAACAAAAACAAGGAAAAAAGGGAATGTTATCTATTTCATTTCTTTCCAAAACCCCATTTGAAAAGAAAACAACAAGAATTCAAAAAATTTACTTCATGTCCAAATATGAACTAATTGTCAAATTGTTTATTTGTCTAGTTTTTTTCTATCTACCTATCCCCTCACATAAATATTTGGAAAAGGTAACCAATTAGCTTGATACCCATCCTAAACATGAACCTTGGGTAGGATAAAAAATTTAACCTTCAAGTTTAATTTTTAGGGTTACAAGTATAAAGTAAGTAAAGTTTAAGGTCTGATGTTAATTAAATATACTTAATTAACTAGGATTGGGTTTTCCCTTCTTTTCCTTTCTTTTTGGGCCCAAATTAATGTTATATTATGATTTGTTTGTTACATTTGACAAAAATAATAAGTGTGCACACATGTCAATGTCTTTTTGTTTAAGTTTCTTAACATCATTTGTAATCATCCCCAAAAGGATCTAACATTAATTTGTCGCAAGTATTTAAAATGTGATCATAAGTAATAGTACCATAGTACTTAGGCTATTTCAATGAAAAGGAATTTTTAAAATTTTTAAAATTTGTGTTTTGTAGTCAAGATAAAAATAATAAAACACAATTTTTGTGCTTGAAATTTTCATTTAGATTTTTGTCAGGGCATGCACATATGTTTATAAAGAATTGTTAATTCAAAAATTAATTAATTAATGTGTAACTAGTTTAAGCACCATGGTAATGTTAGTTTTTTTTTTCAAACAACTTTATATAATTTTGGCATTGTTTTAATTTTTTTCCAAAATGGTGAAAACCTCTTTGCACAACATCATTTTTTCACCTTTTTCATTATTAATTTTTGGAGAAAATAAATCCATGATACAAAAATTCAAACATTAAAAAAACACCAACACATGCCATATTCAAATTAAATGGAGGGATATAATTTTCCTTCTTCCACCACCTTTGAAATATGTCCTCCAACCTTATTGTCCATGTTTTGTGGAAGAAACAAAAAAATTTGGCACCTAACACCTCAACAATTTTACATGTTATTATAATTGTTGTGAACTTGACAAATGCATTAATTTAAAATTATTCTGATTATTTACTTGAAATATTTTTGAATTAAAAAATTAGTTGCAAATATGTTATTGTTATGGTCAAAGAACTGAAAATTGCTTGATTTTTATTCAAATTGTTGATAACATGGCCAAATATATAAATCATAAAAAATTTAAATGTAAAAAAATGTGTTAATTTTCATTTATTGTTCAAAGGATTAGACCTAGTGGTTTTTAAAACAAGGTCAAAACATGACAAAGTTTTTGGCAAGATTGATCATAATGTTTATATCCATTTGAAACAAATGCAAAGTTATATGTATAATGCTAAAATGTTATAAACTTTAAAACTTTAGTGACATTTTTCAAAAGTTCCCCAATTTCAAACCCCTAGAATTCAAAGTTATATTTGCAAACTTAAATAAGACATGTTGTCATGAACAAACATTTGAACATTGACGTATTGAATGGAAAACCTTTGCAAATTGATATTTTGTCAACTCTTGACTTGCACCAATAATTATGGTGTGCAATTTGCATTGTCTCTTGGCTTCCAAGTTATCTTACGATTTTGGCAATCTCATTTTGAATAAATGTTCGATGTATTTCACTTGAAAACTAAATTCTTAGAATCCACCAATGAGCGAAAATCAAATATATGTATGTCAAGTTTCCCTTGATTAGATTTATGGATGGTGTGAAAATGTTGTAAGCTTTTAATTGGTTGTTGGGATGAGTGAAATTGATAATGTGGCCCTTCACCTTCAATCTCTAGTTAAAGATTCACTAAACTTGGTAAACTAATGTCAAATCTTGATGACGCATTGAAGGTGACAAAATTAGAATTTCTTGAATTATTGTTCAAACCAATAAATTATAATTTATCTTCTTCATCAAAGTGTGGAAGTTTGTTTTTAAAAAATTATGCACATGTGACATAGGAATTTGAATCCAATCTTGGTATCACTCAAACATATTCCCTCTTGATCATCATGTTTAATTCCATTCAAGTTGAACTTCGGCTTCAATTTGATCTTGAATTTCTTGTCATACTTGCCTTTTTTCTATACAATGGAACACAAGTTTTTGCAAGATGAAGACTTTTTTAGGCCACTAATTTGGTGGTTGGAAAATTCTCTTTCCTTTCACACAAAAAACACCTCCTAGGTTTGGATATATTATCACCTTTAGCATATTCTCTTCAAGATGGTATTCATTGTATTCTACATCATTAGCAATAATGAACAAGTAGTCTCCCACTATAAGTATTAAGTGTTATAAGATCCAAACACATTATTTTTGCTTTAATGTTTCAATCCATGCATAGTTATGTGGAACAAGGTCACCTATTAAGATAAGATGTGTTGTGGTTTCATGTGGACAATTAATTTTTATTCATTTCCTTGAGAAGATGTTTGACAAGCACATAAGTGAAGGCACAACTTGAACTGCATTGTTAAAAAGGTCCTTATTGTCCCCAACTTGACATGGCACATTAAAGAGACCAAAATAATATTGTCTAATCTAAATGTTTTGTTTTTTTGCCGTCTTCTTGGATTGCCACATATATAGAGACATGCCACTCCTTTACCTCCATTCCTATTACGTGAATCTCCAACTTGTAACTAACTTTAACTTTGGCAACGATCTAACCCAATTGACTGAGGTTTTCCTTAAGTAAAAGGAAGTACATGTCACTATGTTGGGAAAAAATTATAGGAAATCAATCATAATTTTGGGATATAAATAAATGGTTTTTTCATACCTTTGATTATTGAATTCGAGAAAATAAACATTGCACTTGAAATCAATGTGAAAAGCAAAACATTAAAAAACAATGTCATTTTGAAGGATGGTTTTTTATCTTTACATGAAATGATAAAAATGCGTGTTGTTCATGACACATAACAATACTACAAAAAATGCTTTTTATGTCCTTTACATTTTGAAGGTGAAAGCACACAAAGGGTGAGCCATTTTTCATTTAAAAATGTGATTTATAATAAATATCATATTACACATTAAACTAAATTTTTGATGGCATCCTTTGGCTATCCTAAACATAAACTAAAAAAACTTTAAAATTTACATGACAATGTTTTGGAATTCAAAGTTCACTCTGAGTCAAAATTAATTTTGATCCAACATTTCGATGAAAAGGATTGAATAAAATTAATGTACATAGAGTATATAACTTACAATTTTTTGATGGCCATAGGGCCTCATGTTTATGGTTCATGAAACATTACTAAACAAAAAGAAAGTGAAAAAATATTGGAATGTGCATCTATAAAATCTCTTCCTCTTTGATATGGTAGTGGTTTTTTCCTAAAGAATATTTATTATTAAAAAAAAGAAAAAACGCATTATTTGAATGAAATTTCATCCAATTTTTATTTATTTTAAATGATCATAGATTTAACTGATGTATATCAAATCATACACCATAAAAAAATTCTTCCAAGAATTCCATCCACCAACCACTATTAGAAAACATGTGGTTAGACCACCATGCAAACCACTCATTTTGTAATGGTACCATTATAGTGGGTTTCGAGTAGGTTTTGTGGTTTATGGTAATGGTTGGTCCCTAATGGGATAATGAAACCACTGAAAAGGTGATTCGGTGGTTTGGTTCGATTTTTTTTTTGTGGTTTTTTTAGGATGCCCAAGTAGTAAGTGTATAATTAGTGGTTCTATGGGTGGTTTCGTCCAGTGGTCATTAAAGTGACTAATCAAACCTTGATTGATTAGTCAAACATAATTTTGATTAGTCAAATGCCATGTGACATTTAGTCATTGGCCACCCAAGCTAAACCACGTTGGATTTTGACATTAGCCACCCAAATTATGCCATGTGGCATGTAAACATTGGCCACCCAAATTAAGCCACATGGCATTTCAAAATTGGCCATTTAGGTTTAACCACATGGCATGTAAACTTGACCACCTAGGCTAGGTGACATGGCATTTAAACATTAACCACTCAAATTATGTCATGTGGCTAGAACCTAAATGACCTAGGTTAAACCTAAATTAGGCCTAAAACTAAATACCTAGGTTTAGGAACCTAAAGTTTAAACCTAGGCACCTAAGCCTAAGTCTAAGAACCTACAACCTAAAACCTAGGAAATTAGGCCTAGGTTTAGGCACCTATAATAGGCTTAGGCAATTTAGGCCTACTCTAGGAACCTACATTATGTCCTTTCTTAGGTTGCACCTAAAGCTAGGCCACTAGACTAAGCTTAGATTTAGGTTGCCTAGGTAGGTAGGTTGGTAGGTAAGCACGGGTAAGTAGATAGGCCTAAGTGGGTTTGTAAATATAATCCTATTTATTTTTTGGTGACAAGTTTTCTTTATTGGTTCATCATAAGTAATATTTGCATTTCAAGTATATTTAATGCATTTATTGTGTGTAGATTAATATTTTTTCATCTAGTTATATAGTTTACAAAGTTCAACTTGTTGACAAAGGATATGGGATAAATTTATAGTATTATTTGACATCATCTTTAATTTGTCCCATACAAAAGTACCCAACTTTGATCATTATTATATTTTTCATATTTTGTCCAAATGAAAATAAAGAGATTTCATTTAAAATATTTTTCCAAGATTTACACATTTATAAAAAAAGTTAAAACCAAAATATCAAGTAATTTGACCCAAATGAGTTTGAATATTCACTATTTCATAAATTTAAACAACAATGATATTTTGAAGATTTTTTAATTCCATAAAAAAAAATTTAAATAAACATATTTCAAATCAACATGGTTTTTTTGGTATTATATATATATTTCCCCACCTTTTAAAAATATAATGAATCGATAAAAATTGTATTAATGTTATGTTATATTTATTTGTAATTTAAAAAATATTTTATCTATGAAACATATAAGATTATTTACACCATTTTAAAATTTTAAAAAATTATTAATTATTTAAATGTCATGATTATTCATTTATACACATAAAATTTTTAATTTCATGAATTTTATCAAATTTTATTGTGATTTAATATAAATTATTAAAAACATCCAAGTCATATGACCAAATATTTTGATTAAAAAATTAATAAATATCAAAGTTTATATTATTTGTTACCCATCACATAGAAACATAAAAGAAAATGCCATTTTGGGGCATGTGAATTTCTTTTGAAATTATTTGGATATCATTAATAATAATATACTTCACTATTTAATGTCAAAAATTCCCCAAAAAAATCATTTAAATAAACCTTTGAGCAAAAAGCCCAATTTGAATGTTTTAGTTATATTATAGGCATCAAAATTTTAATTAAATTTAATGGATTAAAAAACTTTTGCAATTGTTTTTCATTTTTAGGGATTTTTTTCAAAAATGAAAAATAAAATCCCATAGTTTTACTTTTAACCACTATCTAGAAATTCACATTAAATAATTAGTGTCTCTAAAGCAAAAATCCTAAAAAGTATAAGGTATTAGTTATTTATTTATGCATTAATTATGTGTTTGATAATCTAAATGTTTGTAATGTGCTTACTAGGTACATATGTTTACTTTCTAGTTCTTTTCCCTTTTAATTCACAAGTTTTTAATGTTTCAAATTGTATATTATTAAATATACAATTTGAATCTTGCATGATGTTCATGAAGAAATGTTTAATCATGTAGTTCAATATGAAAACTTCTAGTCATGTAATCATATCCATGGTTACAAGAATACGACTGGGCACAAAAACATGGCATATATGACTATATGACTAGGAAATGGTCATTAGTCATATTTGTCCTAGTCATAAATGTCAAGTTTTGATGTAGTGATATATGTAAGGTATAGGCAAAGTAAGGTAAAATGTTTAGGTAATGTAGCTTATATGTAGGGTTAGCTATGTATAGAGTAGGTATATAAAAGCTATGTGCATATAGCCTAAATATGTATTAGTAAGGTATGTATAAGCTAGCCTATACCTAGGTTAACTACATGTAATTAAATAAGCTTAACTTACCTAAATGAAAGTATAGATCATTATATACCTAGGTAAGCACATAAGAAATCATATATTGGTATTTAACCTTGGTACATAGGCTATGATACACTTAACCTATGTATAAATTATGATATACCTAACCTAGCTATAAGCTACAACATACATATTTTAAGTACATATCTTATTATACTTAACTTAAGTATAGATAGATTACCTTAGCTTAGGTATACTTAACTATATTTAATTAAGTCATACCTATGTTAAGTTAGCGAAACGTGACTTAAATATATTTAGTTTAGCCTAGGTATATTTTTATTTTTATTTACTTAGTATTATTTTTTATGTTGCCCAACGGTTACATCAAACTTAAGTACAAACATGTGGCATTTAGAAATTGGCCACCCAAGCTAAACAATGTGGCATTTAACTTACATGGCAGCTATTTACCTACCTACCTACTTTGTGCACAATGCTTGGAATGACCATTAAAAAAAACCACCCAAGTGGTTTGAAAAGGTGGAATGGATATTTTTCAACCATGGTAAAAGGCATTTTGAGTGAAAAATTCTTAAACCACCATTGCCTCTCACTACATGACCACTTTGGTGAATTTCTAGTGAGATTTGCCCATTCAACAAAATCATGAGTGGTTCATGTCATATGAAGACCACCCAAAGTCAAATTGGGTGATTGGCTATAATGGTTTGTTCATGAATTTTCTAATAGTGAACACTAGTTTTGAAATATGTATGCAATTTTTCAAACTTTGTGATGGGTATAATTTTGTCAAAAATATATTCCATACATTCAAGTTCTTTAATGTTCATTGGATTTTATAAAATTTTGATTAGATTAAGTCTAAAAGTAATCAAATATACTTAAAGAATAAATAAATTCAAGATGCGATGTCCATACATTACCAAAAAAACCTAATTACAAAATATTATACTTATGATTACAAATTTTCAAGGGCTTAATGTGCTTTCACCCTGAACTACAATCATTATGGATTGAACCATACTTATCCATATTGACTATCACATTTGTTTTTAATAAATAAAAAATTACATATGTGTTTCATATGACTAATTTCAAATGACGTTATAATCAAATCAAACATGGCAAAATATATGTGGGATATCTAATGCATACATGGACTATGTGAGCAACTAAAAATAATCATATACATTTTGATGTGGAATATGATAATTTTTTTTTTATAAATTTCATGTTGTCATTGTTGTTTGTAATGTTTCATACAAAAATAAAAATAGGGGACAATAGCAAAAATATAATGAAATGACATGTGAAAAAATGGAATGTCAAACTAAAATTTTATATATTTAAATCATTAAAAAAATAATATAACTAATGCACATGTGAAACTTGAATTAATGTAATGTCTTTAAATTGAACATGTATAAATTTAACTAAATTTATAAATTAAAGATGTGAAAGTTTAATTATATAATTTCAAAAGTGAAATTCATTCATTGTGAAAATTTGAAAACTAAAATGTAATAATAATAATAATAATAATAATATTATTATTATATTCCAACTCAAGATTCTAAAAATTAATGTAGGTTTGACAAACTTTTGATAGTCAACTTGAAAAAAATTAAGCATTGGAATCACATGTCAAAAGTGATTGAATTTTGGACTCATCAATCAAAAAATTCAAAAACTGAAATATTATTAATATTATCATTATTATTAGATTTTTTAAAGAAATAATTAATATTGCCTTGTGAATTAATGGTTTTAGTCATCTTTGTCAATATTGAACACCTACATGTCATCAAAAAATTTAGTCAAATAGATTCAATCAAATTTTGGTTTAAATAACTAATATGTTTTAGTTGGACCTTTTTAATCCAATGTCTAATATGATTAAAAATGTGACTATAATTTGTCAAAATAACTACCATAAAACCTTTGATTTGTAGTAACATAAATACCATAAAAACAAATACTATTGAATTCATTTTATTTGGGGGACTATGCATTTGCAACTACTATAAATATATTTGATAATTTTTTCTACATGGCCATTGGGTAATATTGTGGAGCTTAGGACTTCTTATCAAATATTGGTCATCATGGTCAAGATTTTTTTCAAATATAAAAAGCGAAAATGATCTTCATCTTTTATTGATAATTTGTACTTTGAAGGGATATCCATTAACAATATACATCTAAAATGCAAAATGTGTACAAAATTGAAAGGATGACAAATATGAAATCTTGATCCAAGTTTTAAATCTTGACATGTTGGCTTAGTCTTGATTCATAATGATTCATCAATTCCTTATCAAGAATGCCACATGAAAATAAAAAACTTCAACATGATAATCCATCTAACAAAACTTGAACACTTGATGTTTCACAATTGGGTAAATTTATTTGAGATTTTTTAAACAATTATTTATTTCCAAAACAAAGTGTTATAACATGATTTGATTGAAATAAACATATTTGTTCATGATGTGTAGGTCTTAGCTTAGAATTTTAAAATCTTGGTATACTCCAATGATTCAAACCATATTGTCACATAATTTCGCTTGTAAATTTTTTTTGGGGGGAACTTTTGTTTTTAAACTCCCCATTAAGAGAATGATGGCCTATAAATGTACGACTATAGCACCAACATCAATCTTAAATGAGGAATTGAATGGAAAATCAACCAACTTAGTGCTTGAATTGTAAGTTATTTTTGCACCTTTTTGCATCTAGGTACAATATAACCCACTACCTCCATGTTAGTGATTTAGCCCTCCACCAACTTTAGTTACATAGTAACACCAAATTTTTTAATTATTTTTTCCTTTGTATATTTATAGTAATTTGACCTCCTTTTACATTTTGGGGTAAATATTCAATAACACTAATTTCTTGCAATATGGAGGGCAATGTTACAAAGGTGTGAAATGATTGGTAATTATTGAAAGTGATGTGGAGATTTCATTTAGAGGAACCTTTGTTTTTAAACAAATTATTATCACAATGAAACCCTATAACCATCCTTTTTTTGGTGCAAAATTTCACAAAAATGTGAAAAATAAATATGGAAAAGGAACATTTTTTCACATATTCCTTTTATGGGAGAATTAACCAAATTTTGAAAAAATATTAAAATTTTTTTCATCACATTTCCATTTGGATTTTAAAAGACATGGAGAAATTTTTGTACCAACTATTTGTTTTTTAAACATGTTCTAGATTTTTCACCATTTAATGCAAAATCCTTATTGGGATGTTCACATAGGATGCAACTAGGGTTTTTTTTGTTTTTTTGGAAAATTACACAATTTGCCACCTTGGGAAAGAAAAAATTGCACATGTTGTGAATATGTCAGAATTGTGAAGCAAATTTATGTAATCATTTTACTTTGGCATGCAAATTTGGTGAAAAATATGTTCATCTTTATGAATATTATTGAATTACATATTAGGGGTGGGAATAGAAAGTCTTGCCAAGCACTATCTAGGGCTGCATTCAAAATTAATGATAAACAATTAGCCAATAATGAAAATTTGGTTAAAGCTTACATGGCACATTGCTAAAAAGTTTCAAGTCCTTATCAAATCACATTTTGGGTAGATTGAACCCCAATCATCAAAGACTTTGCCCACTATAACATAATGTTTCTTGCAAGCCCATAAATTAATGATGTTTTTAAAAAGGAAAAAAACCATATCCAGGAGCTTAGAACTTGGAAAGGAATTGTCATTAAACTTGTGAGGATCATGAAAACAAAAGGCCAATAACTCCATGAAAATTGTGTTCCTTGTTCACATATAATAACAAGTTAAAAAACCAAAAACCACCAAAAGTAATATAATTATAGTGTAGATAAGTAAAACAAAATGGCAACACAAAAAAATAACACAAAGCTTGCTTGACATTGTGCAACTTGCAATTGAATAACCTTTAAGCATTTAAGGCATATTGATGCGATCCTAATTGCCAAATCCCCACAACTTCATCATAAGGAAAATTGTGCATTGTAAAAAAGGATTACCCAAACATGTGAACACATAAAGCTAAATTCTTAGTCAATCAATTACAAATTTTAGTATTGATGAAATTCATGTTGTTGAATACTCATTCATTTTCCATTGAACGAAACACTTGGATCATGACAAATTTTGCTAGTTTAACATATTTTAAACTATTCCAAAATAAGATGGAAAAATTAGATACAATCCTTTACATTTTGGTCAAAGGGTTGATAATATTAGGAAGGCCCAAAACAACTTTGGCATTAGTAATCTTGAACATGAATTTTTGCAAATTTAGGGTCAATGTGCACAATACCTTAATAATCACATATTTAGCAACCCCTATTTTGTTGGGGTATAAAAAAAAACCTTTAGAACATTTAGATGGGTGTTGAATGATTCATCACATTCTTCAAGCAACCAATAGTGAAAATAAATGATACCTAGTGCCTCATGCAACTCATATTATGGAAAATGCGTGTGTTGTTCAATCACTAATTTTGAAGCTACTTCCAAACATTGAAGCTTGATGCTTACCACAATTGTTTTAATAATGTCTTTAATCACGTAACATTTTACCCCTCATATTAAAATTTCGAGCTTGTAATGCTGAAATGTGATTTGTTTGGCATTCAAATGCCAAGTGATCAATACCACTATTTAAATCTATTATCCATCTCATCAAAATTGTCCCATGCTCAACTTCCACAAGAGGTTAAAAATATACAAATGAGTTAAATTTGAAAACAATAAAAGATCCAAAAACATCTCATGTAATTTTGCTTGGGTCAATTTGATTGCTTCCACCAAATCAATGACACAAAGACATCCTAAACTTGTTTAAGTTTAATCAAATTCATCATAATGCTTAGAAGAGGGATAATGCAAGCAAGGCTTAGGAAAGTTTCAATATTAGTCAAATGTTCCAAGTTGGAAGTAATAGCTTGGATTGTAGGGTTGTTTGGAAAGTGTCATCTAACAATAATGATTGGTATTTTTGTAATATTCTTTGAATGAGTTTAACATAGAAATCCAATTGGGTATTGACATTCAAGAAATTCAAACCTTTTATTTCCATGATCTCACCCAACTTAACTAATTCCAAATGCCTTTTTAGAAAGTTGAAAAATATTTGTATAGTGACTACATGATTGCCTCAAGATGATTAACCACATGTAAAACATCAAGGGTTTGGACAATTAGGTTTGTTTAATGTGTCATGCAATGAACACTAATCATCAATGGAATAAATTGAGATTGAAATTGGACAATCGCAGATATGTGGCAACCCTAAAACACACAAACCCCACCAACACCAAAAAAATTAACTTTTCATAAATAAATCAAGGTAATGAAATACCTCCATTGATAGGAATTGCTTGTGTAATCATTGAATGTATAACTCAGTGGTACATGTAATTCATCAAACCATCCCAATTGATGACAAATTTTGCCCATAATGATCGACTTGTCCAAACATCTTGAAATTTACGACCAAGTTTCTATTTTTGTTTATCTTTAGCGGATTTTTGGCAACTTAGGGTCTTCCAAATTTACAATAATTTTAACAATTATAGTGTTGCTAAATGAAACAACATTAGCATTTGAACCTGAATGGAGGTGATTCAATGCTTCAAAAGGAGGTGATTCAAAGGTAAAAGGTTTTAGGGCAAATGTAAGAAACCTATACCAAACAATGCCTTATACTTGAAGTTTGATGAAAGTTTTGGTGGGGCCATGATGGTCAAAATTGACTTCAAAAACTTGAACAAAAAATATTTATACAAATAAAAGCAAAAGAAACAACAAAAAAACCTTGTAGAACCAAGGTTGACTTGGAAAAAAACATGGAACAATGGAACTAAACTTGGCATCAAGCTTTTGCCACACAAATAGCACATGCATGTTACAAGTTACAAACAAACAACCAATAAAATTAAAAGTACAACAAAAGTTATAAGTTTACAAAATGAATCAATTTTACATTGCAAAATTACACAAAATGAAAAATAAGAAAACTTTCAAGGTTGTGTTGCATAGTGTGCTTGAACATTTTGCACATTTGAACATGTTGCAACTTGCAAGTCATGATTCCCCTTGAGCTTTGAAAACAAGTGCTTGAAGAACCTTGAACATGCACTTGAACAATGCTTATGCAAATTAATGAATGTGCATTATTGATCAAAGTGACCAATTTACAAAATCACAATCGAAAAATCTTGGTTCTTAAGTCTTGTGATGCATAATACATGACACATTGTGCTTGAAGTTTTCAACAATCAACAAAATGCACATAATTTATAGACTATAAGAGTTATGAATGATAAATCATGCACGTCAACACTTGTGATTGGTAGGTTGTAGTTCATTAACAAATCTTGACCCAAGCTAATGATCAATTTCAAGTAGTAAGCTTTCACTACCTTTAGCCTCTAGCCTTAGGCCCCCAAGTTGTTGATGGCTAGCTATTTTTGTGTGCAATTTTACATCCCTCATATATGGTAACTCATTAAGTCTACACCTTTAGTGACTTTTAACTGTAGAATGGAAAGATAGAATGGCCAACAACATCATGCTTTCAGCAATGTAGCTATCATGCTCATTATTGTTTGGCAAGGTGACATGTTAAACTACTCTCTTTTAGTGACATTTGTCCATGTTTGATTGCACGTGCTAGCGACGTTGTTTAAAAAACAAATTCAATATGGTGAAAAAACTTTTTTTAATATATAATTTTTTTCCTCTTGGTTTTTTTGGTTGCTTTGTGGAGAAATTTTGCCAAAAAAGAAGCTGGATGCAACATTAGAAATTAGAAATTTTTTTGGTCCAAAACCAATTTTTTTTTAAAAATTCAATTTCCTGACTTCAGAAAAGTGCATTTTACACTGGAAAAACACCCAAGTTTTCTCATAAAGTTTTTCACAGAATAACAAAAATTCACCACAAACAAAAAAAAATCGCTGCCCAAAACCTAATTACATCATCTGATACACTCCTCCCTTCCCAACCCTCCGAAACATAAAGAGCTGGCAGAAAATTTCTAGTGTATCTGGAGGGAACAATATCAAGCAAAAATTTTCCTCCCCAAAATCGACAGGCATTTTATTTTTGAAATGCCCTACCTCTTTTTTTCTTTTTTTTTTTCATTTTCTCCCATGATACCCTGGCCTGTTTTAACAACAGGTAATGTCCTTGGAGCCGGGCATTACCAAAATAAGTGCCCCTTGGCTCCACTTCGGGCAACCACTTATTTGGGGAACACCTTGCTCCTAGGGTGTTACCCTACTCAGAACCTCAATAGGAAACTTCGCAAGGGTGTATTATGCTGGGTCCAGAATTAAGGTCCCATAGTAGGGCTGCCATTCATTACCGTAGATAACTTTAGAGTTATCTATAAAGTCACCTTGTCTTTGGGCCTGCTTTCATCCCCTATACCCTCTTTCAGTGGTATCCGGAAAGTAATGAAATTTTATTAAATCTCAGTGTCGAATGCTAAAACGCAACATTTAATGCACAAGGTTCGAGACTAATTATAATAGTCGTACAGGTAGGAGCAGTGAAAATATATGTAGGAGCGGGCGGAGGTTCTCAGGTAAAAGGAAAGACAGTACGAAATTCAGTTTACCACCAAAATTGCTGGAAAAACTAGTCTAGATCCCAGTTGTTTGGTTTCGTAAGATTTTCATTCGTGCGTTTGATGCCCTCTTGTGCTGAAACTGACAATTCTCGTCCTTAATCGCCGGACTTTACCGATAACTCTCTTATGTAATCAAAATTTCGGATCTTAGGAACCTTACAAAAGTGTGAGGTCCTTCCTAATCAAATTTGGAGCTTCCGTGAATATAAGGCTCGTTTTTTAATTTTGAAAGGACATTCTGCAAAGGGAGGTGAGCGAAAGTGCTTGGAGTTGTTTGAGTTGAAACAAACTCAAGGCAGCTGGACTTGTTTACTCATTGTAAACAACTAACTTGGGGCTCCACATTGCCATGCACCAGCAATGATCAATTATTACCCACTATCAATGACAATCAATTGACAAAAATAAAATTGAGTTGACTTTAAGAAAATTAAATTTCATTCAAATGAAAATACTAAATGATGTTTGCATTAAATTGAATTGAATATTTAAAACACAACTCGGCAAGTCTTTTTACTCATTGCAAACAACTAATCAATTAATTGTGTGGAAATGCCTTGGGTGAACCAGCACCAACCTAGATTGGTACCATAGTAAAAACCCCAAAAAACTCATTTGAATTGTTTCTAGATATTACACATATCCCATGCTTAGACTAAATCCGGGTCTCTGAGGTCAGATCTAACAATTCTTGGGTTTAATATTGGCCGCTAAGAGGTTGCACTCAAGAAGGAGAAGTTAACAAGTTAAGGTGCTGGTTCGTCGTGACCCCACTTCTTGATAAGGGTGGTCAAGAGATTCTGCCATACGGCACCAATAGTTCTCTCGTGTTCCTTATCCCGGAGATAACTCTCTTTCTCACTTTTGTGTGTAATTTGAGAGATTTTCCCCAGAAGAAGAACGTTATCATCTTTATGCATTCCCCCATGGAAGAAAGAAAGAGACCTGTTTAAAGCAAAAAAAATTAGACAAGGGGTAGCCCTAGAAGCCCTTCCATGTCTTGATGTGCCAGGGCACAAGGGTGATAGCATGAGTGCTGGGCATGAAAAACCATTGGCTAGTGCCCTTGTCCCTAGGCATCTCAAAACATGGAAGGACCTCGAGGGCTGCCCTTCCTTTAATTTTATTTTTTTTATAATCCTTTTTAAATTTCTTTTTACTCCGGCTATGTTCCTATTGCCAATTCTTTTTTGTCATTTTCCTCTACCTTGAGAAGCTATGTTCTTTTAAAAAAAAGAAAAAAAGGTTGCACTACATGTGGCAATGTTATTATTAAATATAAAAGAAATCTTTGAAACATAAGGAAATGGTCTACACCGTGAAAGAAACCTTCCAACTTGTAATAGAGTTGTCCAAATATTCTGCTTGACAATGAAGAAATTGCCAGTGCATTATGCATAGGGTAACAACACCCGAGGACCAGGGTATTCTCACAATAGTAAGCGGCCTTCATCGTGGGGCTGCTTATTTCAAGATCACCCTGCTCCTCCGAGGCTGTTACTCAACATAAAGTACCACAAAAGCCAAAGAAAAGTCTTTTCATGTGAGACTCACCAGTGTTTTTTGGGACATTATTTCAGTGGTCTTTTAAAATTGCAGCCACTAGACGTAAGTATGATGACACCCTCCCAAAAAATACATTTTGGTGTCGCCTTTGAATTTGGTGATTTGTCGCTATGTTTGTGGAAGCTACTGATTCTTGAACCATTTCCTAAATGAAAATTAAATAAAATTAAAACTGAAAACTTTATTGGAATTCAAGGGTATTCTTGGTGTTGTTGGAAAGCCCTCAATGAGTCAGATTTACTAGAGTTTATTTCACAATTTTCAGAGCTAAGGTGTGCCAAGATATCGATTTTTGAGTGGATTTTGTTGTTAGAAATTCAAACAAATTGCAAAAATTGAGTTTGGAAAGAAAAATCAGTTGAGGCCTCAATAATGTGTTCACACTTGTGTCAACAACACAGACTACACTAACATATATTCAGATAAGTGTTTGATTTATTTTGTGATCACACCTTAAACCTTTGAAACTATGAAACTCCTTGTTATGCTTTTGGTATCGTTCGAAAGCTCTTGACAAGGTGTTGTGCTTGGTGGTCATGTCACAAATTTCAAACCAATGTAGCAAAAGTTATTGAGAAATCAGCTGAGAAACCATGAAACTCCTTGTTAAGCTTTTGGTGTCGTTGGAAAGCCCTCACAAATCAGCTGAGAACTATGAGGGGAAAAAAACCAAAAAAACAACAACAAGCATTCCAATGTTTGAAATGTGCCGTGAATTTTTGTGCTTTGTAATGTGGGTTGCAAATGCACTAGAATCTTTACTCAGTGCTTTACAATTTCTTAATTGAAACACTGCCCCAGTTCCCCCTCCCTTCCCACCCAGCTTCTCCCCTTGGGGTATGCTTATTTCAGGAACACCCTACTCTGAGGTGTTACCCAACGTAAATAAAATAAATAATAAATAAATAAAAATCATAAAGCGCCACAACAGATTTTTTAATTTATTCTTGGAAAAAAAGAAACACATTCCATTTTCCAAAATGCTCTGCAAATTTTTACGCTCTATAATATGACCTGCAAATACTCTAGAATTCCATATTGTGAAATGCAAAAGAAATGTTAATGGGTAGAAAATTCTAAAGTATGAAATTAACATTAGATACCCGAGGCAAGCAGGTTACAAGCTAAATATGAAAGCAAGTTTTTAAAAAGCAACCTTCTATACTTGTGGCTACCTACTTGAACCAGGTAAAGAAATATGGCGATTCTTCTTAAATTTTGGTTTAATTATAGGGTATTGAAAAATTAAAAAAGCACTAGATTTTAGCACTTTTTAATTTTATTATATAGCTTTCTGGCTATACCTATAGGCACGCAAGAAAAAAGGCTACCCCTCAAAAAAGTTGTAGTCCAATGTTGTTGTTGTATCATTGTGAGGAGAAAGACTGTTAAGTTTGAAGCATGATGTTAAATTGCAAGGAAGCTAAGGGAACCAATCTTGTTGTAATTGTTGTTCTTGTTTTTTGAGGAGTTGTTTTACTTATTAGAAGACTTTGAGTTTGGCTAAAAGTTAAACATGAAAGCCAAAATTTAAAAACAACCTTCTTCGATATTTATGGCTACATACTTAAACGAAGTAAATAAATATGACAATTCTTCTTAAATTTTGATCGAATTATGGCTATTGATTTTTAAATAAAAGCATTAGATTTTAGCACTTTTAATTTATAATATAGTTTTTTTGGCTATAAAAAAAGGCTACCCCCTAAAAAAGTTGTAATGGTTGTTGTTGTTGTTTTCTGAGGGAGTTGTTTCACTTATTAGAAGACTTTAAGTTTGACTAAAAGTAAAATATGACGGAAAAAATTTAAAAACAACCTTCTTCTATATTTATGGCTACCTACTTGAACCAAGTAAATAAATATGGCGATTGATCTTAAATATTGATCGAATTATGGCTATTTATTTTTTAAAAAAAAGCAGTAGATTTTAGCACTTTAAGTTTATAATATTAGTTTTTTTTTTGGCTATAGAAAAAAGGCTACCCCAAAAAAAAAGTTGTAATGGTTTTTGTTGTTGTTATTTTCTGAGGGAGTTGTTTCAGTTATTAAAGAAAGAGTTTTAAGTTTGAGTTATGATGTTAAATTGGAAGGAAGCGACGCAGAGGACTTACTCGCTTGGAGGTCCCCTTCGATTCCCACGAACAGAAGCCCAGGAAACCGGCTCGGAAGCAACGCACCACCGAAGTCACGGTGACTTCGGCGATCGCGCACACTCCTCTCTCCAATGGTAACATTGTTTATAACCAAACCCAATGCGCACGCTACTACATCCATCGCCGTAGCACCACTGCTCTCCTACATCATTCGACCCTCACTTGTGCTCCCTCTCTCATCATCGTCCTCTTCTTCGTCGTCATATTCTTCTTCTTCTTCTTTTTTGTGAACTTTTTTTCTCTACAACTTGTTGGGGTTGGCCATTTAGTTGTCCCCGTTGTTGTTGTTGTTGTTGTTGCTGGTGCTTTTTCCCCCTTGTCCATAGATCGTATCTGACAACCGAGACTTGAGGAGATTGAGCTTGGATATCAGGAACGCGGAGAAGATCTGAGAGGAGAGGAGAGAGATGACTACCTTTTATGTGTCACATGGATCGCCCATGCAAGCATTTGAGAACACGCCTGCGACGGACTTTTTTAAAGAGTTTTCGAAACGGCATATGCATGAAAGGTGAACAAATTTTTCTTTGCATCCTAATAGATGTCAAGGAAGCTTAATTAAGAATAGCTCGCGGTGCTGTTGTTCAGATGTCGTGCCGGATCCCCGGAAAAAAATTGCAGAGACTTTTTGGTTGTTGAGGCGGTGGTTTGTTGTGGGATGATTTTTCTGAACTCTGGAAAATGGAATTACCCACTGTTGTGCAGGCCCAAAGCGGTTATTGCAATCTCCGGACATTGGGACACAGCGGTCCCGTCGGTCACTGTGGCGAGCAGGAATAGCACAATCCACGATTTCTATGGCTTTCCAAAGGAGCTTTATGAGGTACATACCTACATGCCGCGTATTGACAAGCTCCCGTGCACCTTTGCTCGAGAAGAATATGTGTCTTCTTTTTTTGTTCTTCCATTTCAGAAGAATCTATCTACTCCACACTCTTGTAATTGTGGATGGTGATGATACGCATGTTTGAAACCCTTGGCATTTTATTGTTTTTTGGGTTGTTATTTTGCAGCTTGAATACACAGCACCAGGTGCACCAGAGTTGGCAAAGAGAGTGAAGGAGCTTTTGTTGAAAGCAGGATTCAAAACAGTGGTGGAAGATAATAAGAGAGGACTGGATCATGGTGCATGGATGCCTTTGTTGCTAATGTATCCAGAAGCAGACATCCCAGTGATCCAGCTCTCTGTGCAAAGCTCCAAGGATGGAGCCCACCACTACAAATTAGGTCGTGCACTCGCTTCTCTCAAGGATGAAGGCTACCTTATATTGGGCTCTGGAACTACCACACACAACCTCAGGCAACTTGATAGAAATGCGACTGGAGTTGAGCCGTGGGTTAAGGAATTCGATCAGTGGCTTTATGAATCATTGACCAACAACAGGTTTGGTTCTGATTCTTCATGAGCAAAACCCATATTCTCATGTGGTTTGTTCTATGTTTTTTGTGAACAAACAATGTCGGCGTGGATTGAGCTGCAAAAAACCATCTCATGAACCTCCTTTCTATGACTTTTGTGAACGAAAAGACAATGTGGCATATATTGAGCAAACCAGATCATAGATCAATTCACTCTATGTCTTTGTGAACAAACAACATCACATGTATGGGGGGAAGGATACACAAGAGGTTGTTGGACTTGGAACCAGATAACCCTAAAAGCAAGAGGTGTGTGAAAACATTGGAACTGTGGCTTTCTTCAAGAGTCATTTACCAAACTGAAAGGTAGCAATGTTGTTGTTGTTGTTGCAGATATGAGGATGTGATCAACTGGTCAACAAAAGCACCTCATGCTCGCAGAGCTCATCCTTCTTCAGATCACTTTATGCCTCTGCTTATAGCCCTTGGAGCCGCAGGTGAAGAACCAACGAGTGAGCGTATTCACAGCAGCTTTGAGCTTGGCACATTGTCGATGGCTGCATTTGCCTTCGACGGAGCTAAATCTGAAAAAAAGCAACCAAGTGTTTGATGCAACTGAAATTTACACATACCTCTGGGGTTCTCAGCAAATTGAGGTATACACAACTATTTTAGTCTCTACCCAGGTTTTTTCTTTTGTTTACAATCATCACTGGGAATAACTCACTTCTCATAAGTGAAAATTGAGGAAGAGAATCCCAAAGTTACAGAAAAATACAAAAATAGTTACAGAGTACAATTCAATACAATAAGATTAGGAAACTTGAGATTTGTCCATAAACTTGATAAGTTTGGTTGTTCTTGACACACAGGAAAAAAAAGATACACATTCAGGATGCACCTTGTTCATAGTTCTATGACCTGAAGTTCCATTTGTGAATGTCAAGAAATTTCATTTGAGTGAGAAATGAACTGCCAAAATTCTGTAAGAGATCTAGTAGACATGTTGTCAACCCTTTTCTATAAATGTTGAGTTATAGTTTTGTGTACAAGTGATCTGGTGAGTGAATGGATTTATCTCGGGTTTTGTTTCAAGAACCTTTCTTTTGTTGTCTTTTGTACCCAGATAAGATACACCCGGAGAGCTTCATTTGTCTTTCATTTTTTGGACTTCTCTTTCACCATGCTCATATTATGATCGACATCTGAAATTTAACTGATCTGAAGTGCAGTTGTAGTAGAAAACCTGGGCTCCATCTCTATCCCTTTGTGTTGAGATTTCTGCACAAATGGTTTTTGTAATGTCTCTCTGTCTCTTCGGAATTCCTCATAAACAGATTCCAGGAATACTGTGACATATGTGACAATATAATTGTCCTTCTCTAGAGGAAAACACCCTTGATGCAGAATTGTCACTCAGGAGAGATTCTGCACTTCATCTGATGCTTAGGGGCTCAAATCCCTAAAGAATTACGTGAAAAATGGGACCCCGACAAAATAATTTCAAATAAATAAAAAATCTTCAAAAACTTGGGTTTTCTAGTTCAGAATTTAATTAATTAATTATTTATTTTCCCCAGAAACCCGGAACCAGGGGTTGTTCGACTTCCAAAATGTTCCGAGACACCCGGAACCGGAGGTTCTAACGAAATCAAAGAACCCCCAACATTGCTCTAAAACTCTAAACATCTAAACCAACCCCAAATCCATGTAAGTTAACCTCTGATTAAGGCTGGATTAGGATGTCTGGATTAGGTGAAAATCTGATTAAGGCTCGATTAGGACGTCTGGATTAGGGTCAGCTGCAATTAAGGCTGGATTAGGACGTCTAGATTTACGTTAAACTGTGATTAAGGCTCAATTAGAACGTCCGGATTAGGGTAACCTCCAATCAAGGCTGGATTAGGACGTCTGGAATAGGTTAAACTGTGATTAAGGCTGGATTACGACGTCCTGATTAAGGTAACCTCGAATTAAGGCTTGATTAGGACGTCTGGAATAGGTTAAACTGTGATTAAGGCTGGATTAGGACGTCCTGATTAGGGTAACCTCGAATTAAGGCTAGATTAGGACGTCTGGAATAGGTTAAACTGTGATTAAGGCTGGATTAGGACGTCCTGATTAGGGTAACCACGAATTAAGGCTGGATTAGGACGTCTGGATTAGGTTAAGCTCCGATTAAGGCTGGTTAACTTTTAATTAAGGCTGGATTAGCACTTTGGGATTGGGTTAACCTCTGATTAAGACTGGATTAGGTCATGGGTTGGCGAGATTGCAGTGGAAGAGCTTGATGCTCTTCTGCGCTCTCCTCTCGCTCAGCAACAAGGGCAGGAGAGAGACAATCCAGTGCGGTAGAGGTGGCGGGAACAGAAAATGGAGGACAAGGAGTTGTGGATTCGGACGCAGCAGGAGCAGCAGTAGAAGCAGCAGCTGTAGGAGGAAGAGGTTGTGGTGGTGAGCAGTGGGAGGTATCCAAGTCGGTGATGGGATTCACAATATCTGTATGTTTCTGGACTGTCATTTCTTTTCTTTTTTTTGGCTTTCATATCTCCTTGCACTTTAAGTAAATCTTTTCTATGCGGCCCGTGGCCTTGTAGTGGAATGTGTTTGTGGGCTGCAATGTGGGGCCATATCTCTTTGGTTCTTACAGTATTTGAAGCCAGCAATCCATTTGCAGTGTTTAACTCTACTCTTATGGTTTTGTCCAATCATAACCTGATATACCTTGCTACCTCATGACAAATCCCAAGATATTTTTGCATGTTCTAGGATTTTACAAATGCTCCTACATGTTGATATCTATCATGTTGTCATGTTAACCATGTGTTTTGTTCATATAGTATTTGTCTAATTGTACTGGTTCTTGAGGTGTGCTTAGACTTCCCTCCCTTTACAGAGTAGTCATCACTTCTGTTGATCCGTAGTGTGGAATTGTTGCAGATAGATAAAGGAGCTAATTTTTTTGTTTTTTGCCAGTCCATCAGCATATCTGCTGGCTTTTTTTTGGACAATCATTGAGGTTTGGTAAAGAGTTTTTGTACTGTGGAGGATGCATATAGTATTGAGGTTAACATATTTTTGGTGAGGATTGAGAGAGCATTTCACTAGGCATGATCAAAATCCCAACTGAATAGAAATTGTGAGTTAAAATATTGCATAACATAAATTAAAAGAAAAGAGGTGTATCAATCATAACAATGCTGGTCTCTCTTGCAGGTTCAAATGACTAATGACCACAACATTGAGTTTATAAGCACTTTGGGAGTATTGTGTTTTGATGCTCAATTCATAGTCTCAACATTTTATGACTTTCTCAAGAGTGGATTGAAGGTGATAAACAATTACACTTCAAATCCACATACAACATAATTTTTTTCTATCAGTAGTTACATTGTATTTCCAAGTATGCATTCGCCTTCTATCTTTGTTCAAGGGTCTTCTTTGGAAACATTAGTATGTTCAATAAATGCACATGTTTTCTCTTTGAAGGATCTTGATTGATTGAACCTTTTTCTTCATATATTATTTTCTTATTATCCATGATTGTTCAAACTTCATTTTTGTAAAGGAATTCAAATTATGAATAATTGAATACTACTATCCATTGAAGAGACATGCATATTCCACAGTTGATTGATGACTTGTTAGTTGTGTCCATGCTCTTAGAACAATCCAAAGTATCATTGACTTTTCTGCATATAGAGAGAATGGGTGAAGCCATGAGCAAATGTGTTTCAAAAAGTTCATCAAGATTTCACTTCTGCGAATCAATTTTAGAAAGACCTGAAGGGATACTATTGAAGCTTCCTAAAGAGAGTTCAAAGGCCTAGTTTTCCCCTAGTTTCAGGGGATCAATGACTAGGACTTTGAGAGAGGTGACTTTGTTTTGACAAAATAATCGGGAATTTTTGTTTTACAAGTGTAAATTTGCTAACCTCTTAGAAAACTTGGCCAATTTCTTTATATCACAAGCTGAATTGTTTTTTAAAAAAATTATTTATTAAAAAAAAAAACCTGTTTGACATACTTATAATTTATCCAAGGTCAGGTAGATAATCTTTTGCATTGTGTATGATTTTGTTGAGGAATAAAAGATGAGCCTCTTGTTGGAAGAAGCTAAAGTTGTTGGATTATGCCTTGCACAACAATTCTCAAACTTTACAGTGTATATCATCCAATGTTTATTTGTCACATTCTCCTTTGCATTGATGGGGTTGGTCCTCCCCTTTGCGTGCTTACATACTTTGTTGTGAAGGGTACCCTTGGTGCCAATAACATAAAACTTTATAAACATTCGAGAGATTTCACAAGTCATGAGAATTTTAATTTTTTTCAAAGCTGTGTAACCAGACGACCATTGATTTTTGTTGCCACACAAAAAAGAAAAGAGCACACTCCTGATCAGGGTTAATTTATTCTGCTATATAAACTAAGGTCTGTGTCATGTTTGTTGTCTTCTGGGTTTGTGAATTTCATGAACATATGAACATGTGTAATGCTGTTAGAGTGTCTGATTGCAGTGTATAACTATGAAACTTCAGTGTGAAGAGGTGACAAAAAGGGCATCACATGGTCTGTGTACAAGGACGAGTACAGCTAAGGTATTGATTGCTGTTTATGTGCAAAAGGTTCATGTTGATTGCAACCATGTTCAATGTGGGAGGATGGGTTTCTTCAGTTCATGGCAGAATAATGGAGGAGTCCAAAATACTTTCTGATGAAGCAAAACACAGTCTGTTGCGACACACGTAGAAAACCACCATTGGAAAACAGTACATTATTTGAGGGAGAGAACATTTATAAGACTGATTAATAAAACCTTTTACTAAGAAAAGCAACCCATCTACAATTGAAACTTTTCCAACAATCAGGAATTCACAAAGCCAGAAAACCACTTCCCCCTAACCAATACATCAGAACTACAACAAAATATGGCTTTTACAATATAGAATATGGCCTGGACACTGAAATGTCACAAAGGTACATATTAAGTCTAATGTCAAATTACAATGAACAGTGAACATGTATTATACACAAATGGATGACCAAGCTCACAAATGTCAGGGACCATGGCTCTAAAGACTACATACATTTCGTACAGGAAGGATGAAACCACAAAGTTTGCCTCACATGTGTCATCAACCACAGATGTACAAAATATGGCTTCTTATTCAACTCATGAATATGCATCACTATGATGTAAGGTAAACCTAAATATGTGCAATAGCTAGCAACAAACTCCTTGAGATTTCCATGCAATCCTTAGAATTCTTCACCCAAAAAAGGGAGCAAATGAATAAAAAGCTCAAAGAACAATTTGATCCAGTTCAAAATCCAATCTAATCCTTGTTCACTAATCGTCAACTAATCTCTTGATTGAAGAACCAGCAATCTCTGATTCAATCAACAGATTGAATCAGGCTCTGATTCATGTCCAAGTTCAGCACCAATCCCTGATTGAAGCCAACAATTGTAATCTCGTAATATTTTCATTTGGGTATGCATAACTAACATGCTTGCAGCATTTTGGGCAATACCCCTAGGTTGTTGCACAAACAGATGATCATATTGTCGTGTGCTATGATGATGATGAGGATAATACATACCCACCCCAAGTGACCAGATCCCAAAACACATGGTTGCTGCTTGCTACTGCCGTTCAAGTGTAAGTTGGTGTAATATGATCACACAAAAAATTTGTCTCTAAAGAATTTCACTAATTCTACTACTCTAGAGCTGCTGCTGCTGCTGCTGCACTCAAGAATCAATCCTGTTCAACATCTGAACTGCAAACAAAACTGCCAAAACTATTCCTAGGATTTAGGGTTTTAGGATTCATGACAATTACAACCAGTATTGCAGCAGCAGTTGCAAATTGCCATCAAGAAATTCATAGCATCTGCACATGATGACCTCTCCCCAGTTTGGGTCAAGGTTCACATTGAAGCACATGATGATCTCTCCTCCCCAGTTTCGTCTGTCGAGGTTCACATAGAAGCACATGATCTCTCTCTCCCCCACATGTCAAGGTTCACAAGAGCCTTTCACCACAACACGTTGCCTTTGAGGTGCTCTTCAAATCTCTTGGAAGAAGAAGTTGAAATCTCCTGATGAAGTTCACCTGTTTCTTCTTCCCCGAGTCAAGAAACTGGTACTCACTCCCCCCACCCCCCAGTGATCAGATCTGTTGTTGTTCTTCTCCAGCTATATATACCAAGCTCCTCCTCCAGGCTCCAAATTTCGGACTTTGAGTTGGATCAAAACATTTGAGCAATTTATTTGGTTTTGTCTTGATCGGAGGATTTTAGCACAGTGGTAAGAAAAAATAAACTTGAGCTGTTTGATTTTGGTCAAGGAATGACCTCCGATCTCTCACTGTTGTGAAGCGGATTGGGTCCTGTGGGTACCGTTCTAGCAGAAGCGAAGGTGACTTTCCTGTGAGGAAGACGATAATTCTCAAGAATCTCTCGAGCAGCTCGTCCTCTTCCCGCGGATGAGGCAGCAATGTCGTCGACCTTCGTTGTTGCAAGTTCCTTTCCCAATACCGTTTCTTGTTGTTGCAGCATTACTGGCGAAGCTCCTCCTATTATTGTCGTCTGTTGGTGCATTAGCAGCTTGCGAGTATGCTGCAGACGATCAGCTCCCGCTTGAGAGCTTTGTACCTCAGAATTTGCTGCATGCACCCAGTACTGGTTGTAGCTCATCCCCCGCGGCGTGTCAAGCTGCTCCAGAACTGCAGCTGCTGGTATCATCACATGAGCTTCTTGTAGATCCGTTTCTGCATCATCACAGCCCGCCTGCAACGATTCTGGCAATTACACAGGGATCAACCAAATCTCAGTTAGAGCCTTGTAGATCAAAGATCCCACCATGATAACTACTTGGTCTTGTCGTTCTTTCATGCATTCAGTTTTTTGAATCAATCGCTCCGCTACATAGTTTACAGCTAGTACCCATGTCCAACTACTCGCAGCTCGTGAGTGATGATGAATACTTATACGACAAATACAAACACATTGGAGATTTGGATACGGATGTGGCGTAGTGATTCCGTACCTCGAGATTGACTCAGAGTGATGATGAATACTGCAGCGATCGACATCAGCACCCAAACGCACAGAAAGCTCCGGTTCATTGTTGTATAGTTTGCTAGCAGCGACGATAGTTACAGACACGAAAGGAGAAAGAGTAGTTGAAAAGCACGCCGGCGACCACAGTGATCAAGCTTTTGTTGATCGGTCTAGTTGTAAAGGCTTCAGATCAGAATTGCAGTTCTACACAAAACGTGCATGACACGTTATGGGAATAGATGGAGACGCTCAGCTGCTTATAGTCTCGACGGTCACAGCTGAATTCAACTGTCTGGACTCCGGTCCAAGTTCCCTCCACCCAGACAGATCCAAACAAAAGGAAACTATGAAAGCTCAAAGATGATCCACTAACACACATGCATTCACGCTGACTTGAGGGAAGCAAACAACACCCCAACACCAGCAACTGCAAGAAGACAGGGAGAGACTGATGATTTCTGCAGACTGGGCATTACACCACAACAGCAGCAACAACAACAGAACATATATTTTTTAAGTGTAAGAAGAATCCGATCAGACAATAGCTGCAACTATCTGGTGAGAATCGAGATGGATAGATAGATAGACGGAGCGATGGATCGATCGTTACTTATAAAGGAAGACAGACAAATCTGCGTGAGAGAGAAGCTTCTTCCAATGGTTGACGAAGATGATTCTGAGAGAAGTCCACGAATAAGGAGAGAAGAAGAAGAAGAAAACCCATGATTGACGGAACTTTTTTCTATAAAAATTGATTGCTTGTCAGCGAAACTGTTGAGAAAAAATCTGAAAAATGCAACAAAAGAAGAAGAAGAAGAAGAAGAAGAAAGACGACAAGGAAGACGACGAAAACGACGATGAAGAAGACGAGCACGAGGAGGAGGAGAAGGAGCAACAAGGAGAAGAAGAAGAAGAAGAAGAAGCCAAGCAACAAAGAGAGCTTCAATACCTACCAAAAGCTTTTTTTTTCTTCATCAACCCAAAATGACAAAATTATTATCAAATACAAAACCTCACAACCCTATTTCCTTACACACATTCAAAATTCAAATCCAACATACCACCACTTTCTTTGTCTATCATTTTAAATTTAGTTTACAAATTTTTTAATAAAAAAATATTATTGTTATTATTAGTTTTTGGAACTTGGAAAGTTGAAAGTGTGGTGGAATCCAGGGTTTTTTTTTTTTTTTTTTTTTTTTTTTTTTTTTTTTTTTTTATTTTTTTTATTTTTTTTTTTTTTTGGTTTTTTTTTTTTTTTTTGGTTTTTTGTTTTTGTTTTTTTTCAATTTTGTGATTTTGAAAATTTGATGAACTTTCCAATAATTAGCAAAACTAGTCGAATTTTTACAACTCTAACCCAAAAAACCAAAACAAAATCCTTTTTTTCCCCAAAAAAAGGAAAAAAATTGTCTTTAAAAAAAAAAAAAGGTTTTTTTGTGGTGGGAATTGGGATTGCAGCTTGTTTGGGGTAGGTACTTACTAGTACTTAGGTATGTAAATGCCATTCTGAAATTGGTTTTTTTTTTATTTTTTCTTTTGGGGGTATGTGAAAAATTTGAAATTTGGTGGGGGGGGTATTTCAATTGAATTAACTCTCTCTTCTCTTCCAGTGAGTACTGAGCATCAAATTAATAAGCATTAAGTCGAGTACCTAGTAGGTACTAGGAAGAACTAGGGACCACCATCCCCCATTGACCATGGTTACCTTGTGCAAGTTCTTTAGTTTAGTCACCACTAAAGCCAAGTTAATTATCCCACCTAATATCACTACTCTATACCCTAGTAGAGTTCATTAATCCAATTGATATAGGTTCTATAGTTGGGGTTGATTAGCCCTCCAAATTTTGAGTGATGAGTAATAGGAACTCATATATATATATATATATATATATGAGGGATGATTTTTTTAATGATTTTTTTGGATGATTTTTTTTTGGAATCCTTCATATGGTCGGTGGGTCGGTTCATCCATGGACCCATTACAAAGATAATTTCAGAAATAATTACCTCATTTTCAAGCTTTAACTATTTCATTTCTTTCTAAATAATTACTTTCTTTTCTTATTAACTTTCTTAAAAATTACATATCTCTCATCTTTATCTACCTCCAATTTATACCTATCTCACTCTTTTTTTTCACATGTGTTAAAATAACATGCGTCTTTTCATGCCCATGAAATGTATATTAATTTAAATTAAATTAAAAAATTTACATAAAATAATGATGAATTATTGAAAACCATATGAAAACCTAAGGTCAGGTCAGGTTAGTTTCGTCATTACATAATCCTCAAAATAGTGAAATGAATTTTTGTGAGGATTATGAAGTTCACATGTTAAAAATCATCATAATTATTATATCATAGGCTATATACACTCTGAATAACTTCGCTACTCATGTGACAATATATCATCATAATAATAATAGATCATGGAAAATTCAATAATTTCAATTTATAAAAATGAATTAATTTTTTTTAATTTAAAATAATTATTTGTTTTGTCAATGTGGAAATTGACCCTAGGCTACAGTACCCATGAATGGTTGCATCAATCCACAATCCTTCTTAGGTGTTTTTCATTTACTCATCCATCAAGTAGGAGTAGTGTAGCCTAGTAGTCGTCTTCAACACACATAATTTTTAAAAATAAATAAAAATCAAGGTGGTTTTTACGCCATGTGAACCCCTCAAGTGTGGGTTTTACGAAAAAATTGGGCCAAGGCTCAACTTTGCTCATGAGGCCCTTATTCGTGTGACTTGTGAAGCCTGATGGGGGTATTTTATTGGCCTTGCCTACCAAGTCAAGGATATTGTGTTTAGATTCATTATAGAGCATAGTAGCTTAAGGGATTTTTATAGGCCCCTAGGTTATAATAATAGATCTATTTTTTTAAATATGAGGATTTTGAAAGATAATATTTTGGCTAAGTTGTGTTGAAACTTGAGATTAGTTATAATAGAGTTATAATAATATCTTGAAAGATTTTGGTTTTTTTTTTGGAGGATTTTCTGAAGATTATATTTTTGCATGGTGAAATATTTGAGTTTCCATAATTCTTCCTTTTGCCTTAAGATACTTTTTAATGTAAATGGCAAGGCCACAATGTGACACACCCCTTGTTTTCTAAGCTGATGAAGAAAGTGGAAGCTCTCAATCCTCTCTCCCCACCCTCCCTTTTTTTTTTCTTTGTGTGTGTGTCTCTCTCTCTCTCGTCAGGAGCACCACAAATAAATTATTGATTGGAGCTATGGACCATGGGTTTGTGTTTTTTTCCAATTTTGTGATATCAAAAAAGTGGCAAATATTTGCAACGAAAAAGAGAAATTAGTCAAGTCAAAATAATGAAAAAAAACAAATTTAATTCCATAATTTTCCAATTCCACAAAATATGTAATTAATTAGTGCATAACCAGGCTAGCTAGCTAGTCAGGAACGACAACAGTAACTGACTGAAAGTAAGGATCCACTTGGGTTTCACCATGGTAACCAGCCCATGTGTGTTGGTTCCACTTTAGTATGTTGAAATCATCCTTATATGTATGGATGTGGTTTGAAAAGGGCAGAGGGCATTATGCGATGAGACGAACCGCTTGTTGGAATGAGTGCCGAAATAAATGAAGGCCGGATCTTTTTCAACAAAGAGGTTGCGTGGGGCACTAGAGATGTGGAGGGATGGGGGGTGGGGGAGGCAGGGGACCAAACACGGCTCCTCCGAGGACCCTCCATGTCCGCGCAAGTAGTACTAAAACCGCGTAAAAAGACCCGCGCGGCAGGCAGGCAGGCGTTGAAATAAAAGCAATCGCTTGGTACCTAATCAATGAGAGAACGAACCATCTCATTTCAGTTTTTTTTCTTTTTCCTCTCAATTTTGTCAAGTAGGTGGACTGGCGATTCATCCGCTAGAGGAATGAGCCACATTTGGCTGCAGTTCAGACAGTAAAGTAAAGTAAAGTAAAGGAAATTAAATTAGATTTCACACACACACACAAGTTGCCAGATTTTGAGGAAAATGAAAGTTAGAATTTGCCAGATTTACACGACAGGATTCCCAAATTATTCTACTGTTTGTGTGTGACCTCTAGCCAATTTTGGCTCATTCCTCTGGTGGATATCGCCAGTTCACCTACTTGACAAAATTGGAAAAAAAGAAGAAAAAAAGAACCCAAATAGGTCCTATTACAAAATCAACTTCCATTCTGCATTTTTTTATCATTTCCATTAACAGAATTATGGTACTACTCACTTAGTACATTTTTTTTGCAGCTTTGGAAGTCGTCGTCACGCGTCACCTCTCAACAATCGACCATACATGTACAGCGCAGCGCAGCAATTTTACTGAATTTACACTGGGTGATGGCCGCCACCACCACCACCACCACGCCGACGAGTCTGGAGTCTCTGGACTCTATCTGTAATCTGTTTGTATTAGAGAGAGAGAGAGAGAGAGAGGATCATTATTATTGTTGTTATTGTGTTGCGTGTCTTTTGACATTGGGTGATCGATCATGCAGTTGGGGGAAAAAAAAAGAGCTGATTTATATATAAATCCTCCGCTTTCTTGGACAAAGCTCCAGGAGATTGCTTTGCTGTCCACAGCCCATGCGGCATACTCCTGTCTCCTCAGTCCTCCTCGTCCTCGTCCTCCTCCTCGCAGCAGCAGCAGATCATCATCGTCATCACCTAACCTCTCTATCTCTCTCTCTCTCTCTCTCTCTCTCTTGACCAGCCACAACCACCCAAAGTTGGACCTTCCCAAAGAAGCTCGAGTGTGGGGGGGCTGTTGTTCTGAGAACCAGGGCCCTCCCAGAGAGTGGGAACTGAGCGCAGGACGGGTGTCGGGTAGCGACCAGTGTTGGTCGGTTATTTCGTTTTCAATAACCGCTGCTGGGTAGGGTAAACATGCCCCTCACTGAACATCACCTAGTGACCGAACACCCCTCTTGTGCAGACCAGCGCTGATGAATGGTCGCAGCAAGCGTTTGAATGTAACCCTATGACCAAACGCCCAGTCTTGAAAAAATATGTTCAATCTTTTCATATAATCCAAACGAAATCTTTTTTTTTTGGTGTGCAATTATGGGCATGGGACAAAGCAATAACAAACAGAAAAAAAAAGGCACAATGTCATATGTAGTCATGTTTGGTTATGGGAAATAATTAGCACATTGTATGTGTAGTCATGTTTGGTTATGGGAGAGGACTAGCCCATTGTAATGCACATAATTGGGTGGGTTTAACTATTTTTCAAAGAACCAACATAAACAAAATGCAAATAAAAAATTGATTGTTTGCTTATGGGGGGGTTTAGGCTCATATTAGAGGGCATGAAACTTCTCATTAATAAACCCTAAACCTAATAGGGATACAATGCACAAGGATCAACAAAGGACTTCCTTTTGTTGAATCCTTCAAGGCACCACATTTATTAGCCCCAAAGGAGAGTCCCCAAAGATTCCTACTATCCATAAAAATTGAACATTCCCTCTAAAAAATAAAATAGGGAACAAATCAAAGTTTACATCAAATGAGTACATCATTTTCTATTTTTAGTATGAGCCCCAAGTATGTCCTTTCTACGAGCTAAGGTAGAAAAACAATTCCAATTTTACTTAGAATTCCTAAATCCTAATGTTGTAATGTTGAAGAATTTTGATTTGATAATGACAATAGAACATGTAAAGAACAATAGTTCAAGTTTGAGAGTTTACTTGTAGAAAATAGGTTTCAAAGAGAAAGTAGAACAAGTAAAAGAACAAAAATTAGGTTCAAAAGTAGATTTGCAAAAGATGAAAGTAAAGCATGTAGAAGAAGGATCAACATCAGACATATAAATTGAAATTGTAAACCAAATTTATAATCAAAGGTTCCAACAATATCTGGATTATTGTTGGATTAAAAAATCCATAGTTCAAAATGTTACATCAAGGAGCTTCAAAAGAGCTAAAGATCAACTAAGTCATATCAATCGTTCCTACACATTTCTCCCCACTACATGCACAACAACAAAAATTGTTGATTTAAATTGGGATGGTTTTGTAGAATTTTACAAGTTATTATACTCTATTGTAACAATCTATGAACATGTTATAACAAAATTTCCAAATTTATTACACTTTCTGGATTCTTGGGTTGTTTATAGGGAAGAAAAAAAATACCTTTGGTGGGGCCAAATCACATTCCACCAAATTATTAGAAGTTGGGACCAAGAATAAATAAGTAATCATGAACTTGATAATCCTTCATAGGAGACAAAGCAACATGTTGCATTTGTAAGTAGTAGACCCTATAGCTAACAAGGAAAATCTTCCCCTTGTTCTTGACCCACAAAACAAAAGATTAACACCACAGCTAAATCAAATGCCATAAAAAACCAGAAGAAACAAGTGGATAGAAAGAGGGATACATTCCTTAAGGAAGGCTAACATGTCATGGAACATCCCAATGAACTCCGTTGCTGACCACCTAAATGGAAAAACCAAATCTTAGAAGATGGGGCTAGGAGGTGTGCTTACAAAAAAATAAATGCACTAATGATTACATGGATATTAGCAATGCAAGAATGTGAATTGTCAATTAGCCTATAATAACTAAAGATGAAAGTCATAGAGCTAACAGAAATAAGTGCTACACCATTCTGAGGGAATATTAGGCAATAGTTGGTGGTACTCGTTCAAATGCAAATATCTAAAAATCAACATATGACACGCAAAAGGATTGGAAGTTTACAAAGCACATGGGCTGACACCTAATTCATACAATTCTTTTTACACCAACATGCAATCACTATACAATAACTAACATAATTATAGTTCTTATCATATATGGAACTTTAATGAAATAGGGATTCAAGCTAGAAGATAGTTTGGAATAAGAGTTTTGGCTCGAAGGAGATCTAATACAATTTACAACATCATTCCAAAATTTTGAAAATGGTTAATTGTAAACTATGTAATTAATGTTGTAAGGGGTGTTCTAGCTAATTTTTACATCTTCAAAAATGAGACTAAAACATGACTACATTAAACTCATCAAACCAAGTACTTGTATGGCAATGCAAAAAAAACATGGAAGACTATTTCTTGTTTAAAGAATTTATATTTTTTTCAACAAATTAGTTCCAGGTGGAATGTCCTTCAACAACCAACACTTGTTAATTCTAAATGGACATGGCAACCATGTTACCCTAGAAATAATAGAACAAGCAAAAGAGTTTGGGTTAGACATGATCACATTGCCATCATACACATCACATACATTACAGCCATTAAATGTGTCTTGTTTCAAACCTTTAAAAATAACATTCAGAAAGGTTAGGGATGTAGCTATGTCTAGAAGCAACCACATGGAACCAAACAAAATAACCTTATCTAGATGAGTAGATCAAGCCTTAGAGAAATCACTCGTAAAACAAAACATAAAGTATGGGTTTAGGACTACATGTACATGGCCTTTGAACCCAAAGGCAATGGATAACAAGTTTATTAGACCATCAGAGGTTTACATTGCAACAAATGTGAACAATGTAAGGAATGAAAAATATTACACAATATAAGAGGAAGTTGAGAATAATCCCTAATGGTGTACTATTATTGAAAAACTTATCCATGTAACTGAAACAAATCAACATCCAAGATCTGAAGATTTACCTATCTACAAGTCACAAAATGACCAACATTATTATGTATATATGCCCCATAGCCCTATAGTGATAAACCAACAACCAACAAAGATTGATGTTCTAAACCTAGATGAGGTAATCTCGAAATACTTAGGAATTGTTGTAGGAAATTCAACTATCTCCAAATGTGACCCAAAAATCCATGAGGGTGCATAACCTACTATCGCTACCCAACTATGGAACTTCTTATTTTTTCTTATATTTATGGTTATGTTTAATGGCATGACAACACCCATACTATTTCAATGGTTGGTAAGTAAAGATGTTCTCATAGGCGCTCCTTCTTTTCATTGAGATTAGAATGGTTTTTTGCATTAATCTTTTGCAATCTTTTATGTGCTCCATAATCTATCTATAATTTGTAAGTGTATCTTTGTATGTTATCATTCTTTAAATTGTGAGGTGGCCTTCTTTGTTTAAGGTTAAGATAGTAGTTCTGCAAGAGAAGAAATTGTGCTCTGCACAAAAAGGGCTGAAAACAAAATAGATTATTTTTTTTGTATTTTCCCACTAGAGCTCTGGTCTTGATGTAATACTAAGCTTGGCTTAGGGTTTTTTAAAGATTTTTAGGCAAAATTTTAATTATATGGTAAGGATTTGGGGGTAGAACTAATGGTTGTGAGCATTTACATGTAAGACACACTAAGGGGAAAAACCCATTAATTGATTATTTTTAGTCACATGTTTTGACTAGTTTTGAATACCAAAACAACCTAAGGAAAAAAACAACGGAAAAGGCAATTGCAAAGGAAATCAAAGCATGTAAAAAAAAAGGAAAAGGAAGACATCCAAGCTAAACAAGTAGCAAAAATGGGACCTCCAATACATTGATCAATTCAAAAAAATGTTAAAAAACATGCTAGAACATAGTTCACTACAACCTAGACTCCAATAGCTATTGCTAAAATGGGTCACTGCTTTCTCCATGATTTTCAAACAGGTTTCCAAACAGATCCATGTAAGTACATGGGGGTGAATTTGGGCTACACAACATGGGCTCAACAACAAGCAAGGCTACATGCATAGGTTAAACAATAGGCACAAAAGTGCCAAATAACAAGACTATTACTTTCTGATAATTGAAAAATAAGGAAGTAATTGGCTAGTTGTTAAGGGAAAGGTAATGCAGTTGAACATTAGATGATAAAAATGTAGCAATTAAACAATAGATGAGAGAAGGTAACAACAACTAAAATAAAGGTCAAGGAAGTAGCAATAACAAATGAAGAAAACAACTATAGAATTAAATTAGGTTGAGTTAGGTCAAGGGAAGAACAATAACAAATGAAGAGAATGCACCTACAATTGAAAACAATTAATTCCAAGTTAAAGCAAATAAATGGTTTTATTTGAGAGGAACCAAAAAAAATGAAAAGAGAACTTTATTGCAAATTTTGATACACTTTCTAGGAGCTAGTTAGCAAGCAAGGCTCCAACAAGAAAGCTAATATGAATCAAGATTCATGAGTTCTAACTATTAGGACCTGTAACAATATAATGAATGGGGGAAGGGAAAAAAACACTTATAATCAAAGTTGTTGGAATAAATCATCATATTTTTTCACATGTAGTAGCAACAAGTGCAATGCAAGGTTTTGAACACATGAAGAAGGAAAAAAACACAAATTTTTAAGATCCAGAATAATCTAACACACACTAAAAGCTACAAACTTGGATTACAAAGTTTGTAGGCCTTTTTTTAGTTAAACTACAAGCTACTAGTTATGTCCCCTTGAACAACAACTAATGTTGTTGTTGATCATCATCATCATCAAATATATATATGTTATTAGAACAATAGCAAGAACTAGACATGGTTCAACAAAAAACTTGCTAAAAATAACATGAGTGAATATAACAGCAAAAGGTAAGATATAATTTTTTTGTTGAAAAGAGAATGAACGAAGTAAAAGTACTATTGATGGATTAAAAGATGTTGTTACATTGGGGCTTGAAGGAGTTGTGGCATATTAACAGGCATGGAAAGAAAGAGTGGGAACCACCTTTGGAGCGTTAATTAATACTGCAACTAGAATTGGAACAAGAATAAGAGTGGGAGATGGTGGTAAAATTACTTGGTGGGAGAAATGGAAATTCACATGCACAAACACTTGTGAAAAGAGCAGTGGATTTGGTGAACAAGACATTACTTATCCAAATTACCATTGATTTGGAAACCCTATTTTGGGTATGACTTGAGCCCTATGATCAAAAGTGAACAATTATTTTATCAAAATGTTTAATCCCAATCTTCATCTAGTTTGATATGGGAGTAGATAGAGTTCATTGGTGGGCAAATGTCTGTTTGGTTTTAGGTGATTAAACTAACCAAGATGGGCTACCATTTGTACGATCCATTTTTTTAATCAATTTTTACCCCCCCCCCCCAAAATTTGAATAAATATATTTTTTACATTTTTTATCCGTTTTGAATGATTTAAATGACCATGGGTGTGTTTCTACTGGGCTACATTTTATCTTTAGACCACAACTAAAAAGGAAGTAGATTGAATGAAATAGAGGTGATTGAAACACTATATGTTTAGTCACCAACCTGTTTACCCATGGGTTTTTTTAAAAAGTTAAATTAAAAAAAAAATTAGACCACACAAATTATCAATACCGAAAAATTGGGTTGTCAAATAGGTTATCAAAACATTTGGACAATAATAATCAATTGTGTGTAAAGGTAGGTTATCAAAATAATTTTTTGATAACCGTTTGTTATCTTGTCAATTATTAATCATTATACGGTTTTTAAAATATTGATATTAATCCAGTATTGATATTGTATTAATGTTTTAAAAATTGATAACATAAATGGATGATAAATAAGTTATCCAAGTAGTTTATTAGATTTTTGAAATTTCAAATACCATGTGATTATCAATTTAATCATTTATCAAAAAATAAGAACTAGGTTGTAGGTTATTAATAACCAACTTAATAATCAAGATTCAATAACTATCCAACATTGGTAAGGACCAAGAATGGGATCTCTTCTCAAAATGAAGGTCTTGTGCAAGGCATGAAGTGAATGTGGGACTCAAATTCCAAAAATGCATAAGGTGTCATCTTCTCCTTTTAAAGGAATCATATTTGTTTGTTCATAGAAACAAAATTCTATTTGTTCTTTACATTGTGTTAAGACCAAGTTAAAATTCCAATGCACATTCCACTTTTGGAAACATCTTGTATTTTTTTCATTTTAATTCATGAGGTATCATGAGAAAAAATCTAAAAAATATGCCAACCTTTTTACGCAAGGCAATGTCCTGAAAGTGAGGCATTCCTAAAATAATAGCCCCTTAGCTTTGCCTCAAGTAGCCACTTATTTTGAAAATGCCCTACTCCTTGAATGTTACTTTCCACATATCTTCATTCATTTGTGAATGTGTGGGGGTGTGAAAGAGATGATGTTTAGTGACTTTACCTTACACATATCTTTGTTCATTTGTGAATGCATGGGGGTGAAAGAGATGTTGTTTAATAAATTTACATATATTTTCAATTATTTGTGAATGTGTGGGGATGAAAAAGATGATGTTTAGTGACTTTATAACTTGAGATATGGTGAATGGTTGGGGTGAGATTGGTGGTATTTTACAATCAATTATCAACTCATGATACACAAATCTTTTATATGAAGAGGAATTCAAATTGTTTTCAACAATGTTACATAGGAATCCCATTTGTGGATGAGAGAATGTGTATGATTGATAAACCTAATTTCATTTGACATTGTAATATCTTAAATTTTGTTGAGAAGTCAAATGTTCCTACATTAAATGAATAACATCTCTTATGAAATTTAAAAGGGTGAAAACACATCGAATGAACTTGGTCACAAACGATTCCATGATATTTTAATGAATCAAATTTAAAAATTGATTCATGTTTGAAAATGTGTAAATGGTTTCATTGCAATCCTTCTTGAAACTACACATTTGTTCTTTATGTTTAGCTAAAATTTGATGATATTCACTACAATGCCCAAAAACACCTTCAAGTCATCCTTTTGACACTTTCCCAATGCAACATAAATGATAATTGATTGGACAATTGCTACAAGGCACGAAATCCTTTTTACAATCTTCATTTGACATGTGGCTTTCATGTATTGACTTTCAATACCAAATTTGGCATTCATTCATATAGTTTTAAAGACTAAATATCAATATTGAAACCAAATATGACCCATATTATGATAAACATTTGAAAATGTTGCATCAAGAATTACATTATAATTAAATGTATAACTACATCTTAAATCATGATAAAAAATTTTGAACTATTTTAGTTATTAAAGATGTTCAAAAGTCAATATATAATATAAAAATCAAAATCCAATCCCACATAATTAAAAGCATTTTGAAAAGTTCAACACATGTGGACCTTTTTGTAAAGTATATTGGAGGCTATAATATGTTTGAAATCATTTGGAGAAAGGTTGAGTAATTAAATAACACTTTCAATTCTATAACACTGTTTTTATGCATTGTTCAATAAATGTTTTGCATATGTAAAAGATTTCAGAACATAGTTAATTGATTCCAAATTGATAAGAATCCAATGTCATGAATAATAAACACCATTTAAAAAATGGACAAATAATTTATTAAATAAAATTAGTGATGATTTTTCATAGAATGGAAATACATGCTTTCATTACATTCAACAATTGCTTTAGCTCTTTTATTGTGCTTGCCTTTTATTTTATAATTAACAACTTAACAAGCATAATATGGTGCAATTGAAATTTTGTGACATTCAAAGGTTGGGTTCAAATGACATGTTGTGTACATTTTTAATGGTTATTCAGTTGTTTCAATGATGTGGATTGTTTTCTGCAATGATTGATATGCAAATAAAAATGAAAATAATGGTAAATACCTCCACTAAGCTTGTTTTTTAATAATTATCATTGTATATTAATTTATTTCAATAATTATTTTTTTTTGTGAAAAATATTGTAATATGAAATTTGATGAGAATTACTTTTGTTCTTATCTTGCATTTAGTTTTACATAATAAAAATTTATTTGAAACTCACAATAAATGAAGTTGTTATCGCAACCCTTGCATTGGGCTTGCGACCAAGGCAAAGGGCTTGCAAGACTACAGGCCAAGACTAAGCCCGGGAGTCGCATTTTCATGCCCTCGAGAATGCAAAAGAGTGTGAGGGAAAAAACCCTCACACTCCCAAGTGAACTCCCATCTTGGGAGTTGGAGTCCCGGTGGAATCTTGAATGTTCAAAGAGTGATTACAAGGGTCAAAACCCAATGGTTCGAGGAATTCTTCATATCATTGGAAAGCTATTGAAACTTAAATGTTTAAAATGGGCTCACATGACCCATTTGGACATCTGAAATACAAATTATGGCCTAAAGAAGGGCCGGGAGTCAAATTGGCAGTTTGACTCTCGATCACTAAAAGTCGGGAATCAACCCAATTTCCTTGTGTGTAGGTGGTTTGCGACATACCATTGGAAAGCTTGTTGAGAGCTAGAACGTTTTTTTAGACCTCATCTCAATTAGAGGTCTGCACACAAAATTATAGGGTCCCAAAGTCATGGAAGTCCCAACTTTGGTAATTTCGAAACTCCCATTTGGGAGTTCGGGGACAAAAAACCATTTGGATGTGGGCATCGTGGAGAAGCACATAGTATACTATAAGGGGGAAGGTGGTGGCTTCCCCTAAGTTCGGGCCGTGGTGAGTCTTGTGAGTTCGAGTTTGCTCGTGGCTCGTCCTAGCACCAAAAGTGCTTCAACTATGCATTAATCAACTTATTGTTTGGTTTGTGCAGATCCGAGTAAGTGATTAAGTGCTTGTCATTTTTCCTAGTCCCATTTCAAAGCTCCAACACGCCCCTCCATCCCTCAAAGTGCTGCGAGCCAGGGAGCGTGCCCCGACTCCTTATTCTTCCGATGTTTTCACTTCAAACTCACATTTGGAGTCTATCCAAAAACTAGAGGGTGCGTTAGTTGTAATGTTTGACTTTTATAAAATTAATTTTGACTTTTGAAAATTTTGTGATGGATTAACCTAAATCAACATTAGCCTCATTTGTGAAACATTCCTTTAGCATCCTAAAATCTTGTTGTTAGGATCTAATCACAAACCTACATAGATGATAGTATTATATCATCAAAACTTAGAAGCATCTTGAACAAATGCCTTAAATAGTGGATATTTTTAATTACATTTCAAAATTAAAAATTCAATAAAATCAATCTTCACAAATACCCTAGTACAATTTCAAATAGTTCTTGGATATCCACTTATTATTATATAAAATTGATATTTATGAACTCCATTGTGGATGTGGTCAATACAAAGAAATTTTTGCTAATGAAATGGGAATTTGGGTAGGGGGTTTTATATAGAGAGTGATTGGATTGGGTCCATCCAATAGGAAGGGGTTTGGGTTTCATCCTATTGGTGAGTGAGTGAAATGGGTTCATCCAATACCCCCCTCACCCATATCCCTTCCTACCAGGGAATGAATTGTTGGTTATGCAATAGTAGTATGCAATGTTTTGTAATTGTGATGCAACAATATTCAATGAGCTCATGGGGGATGCAGTTGTGTGTGTTTTTTGTGATTGAAAGCCTTCTTGGTAATGAAAGAGGACTATTGCATTGACATGGTATTATTTATGTGTGATATCTTATTTCAATTTTTTGTCCTTGGTAATTATGTAGCAAAAGAGGTTCATTTGCATGTTGTGCCATAGATGTGGATTCAATCTCCACCCAAGTTTTTGAAGCCATTTCATGTTCATATGAAAACACTGAAAATAGGGCTTTTCAAGCCATGAATAGTTACAAGACTAATTGAAATTTCAGGGGGGATGATGTTGGGGGACACATAAGACATTTATATGGCACATCTTGGCACATGTTAGGCTTAACTGGTTTTCACCAAACGCCAAAAACAAGGAAAAACTTTCTTAGGTTGATTTGGCATAGATGGGCACCCAATTGCTTCAAGCAACTTTGGTTGGTTGATGCTTAGTGTCAAATCAAGAGTTTCCCCTTAGCTTTTATGTGCTTTAGGTTGTAGGCATTAGTTTTGTTTGAAGGTTTATTTGTTGTTGGAAAAGGAAAAAGTTAAGCCTTGTTTGCACTTTGAGTGTCAACAATAAATTAAATCCTAAAATAAAATAAAATGATATGTGTGAATTTGTTAGTTTTGATTGTGTTGGGTGTCAATCTTGTATTGCATAACAAGCTACTTTTTTTCCACATAATTCAAATGAAGGTTCAACTGGTTCTTCCCAAGTCATTTTAAATTTAAAACACCAAAAGTATCTATGGTGGGTAGCTTCCAAATTTTGGGACTTTTGGAACACCTAAAGAAATTAGAGCCAAACCAATTCATTGGGATCCACCCATTGGGATCCAACCCTTCCCCCCCAAACAACAAGCCATGGTTATGATATTCTCAACATGATGGTGGAGTGGACTTATTGTCCTTTGGTGAGGTATCTGATGTAAAATGCTACTGAATTCAATGGTGAAATTTCCTTGAACAAGGAAGGATTGTTGTCTACAAGTAACATGACCCCCACTTTGGATTACCTAGCCAAAAAAACAAAAAAGAAAAGCTAAAAAGAAAGTTGAAGTCACTACAAAGTCTATTCACCAAAATGGTGAGGTTGCAAGTTTTGGATCTCAAGGATGGAACAGTTGACTTGCCCAAAACAATGCCTCCAAAACAGATAACAAAACAAAATTATTACTATAAAAAAAAACACACACACACACACACACACACACAAAGTTGAAGCTGCTCCAAAGTCCATTCACCCATTGCTAGTCTCGTGTTTTCAGCATTCACAGAAGGAAACAAACTAACTTTGCCCAAAACAATGCCTCCAAAACAACAGATAACAAAACAAAATTATTATTTAAAAAAACACCCAAAGTTGAAGTTGCTCCAAAGTCCATTCACCATTGCCAGGCTTGTGTTTTTTTGCATCCCTAGAATGGACACAATTGACTTGGAGGTGGCTGGCCAGTGTAGAAATCATTTTGATGCAGCAAAATTTGGTTGGGTGGCTTCAAAGTTGACCGGGGGTATCACAGCTCCGGTGGGTTGTTCCTTGTTTGGATCTCATGGCAACCTGACACTTAGATGAAGACTTCACCTACAGTACCCAGACTTCATATTTAAGGTTGTGAGAAAATTTCTTAACTTGGCATTCATTTACTGGCTCCATATCCTGACTATTCTTCTTGACTTCCTAAAATAAGTAGGTTAGTTGCTAAAAAATTAGCTAAAGAGGTAGGGAGCAACCATAACTATGCACAAGATTGACCACCATGACATAGTGTACAAGGCCATCATCAACCTAGTCTCAGCACTCCCTTGCCTCCACTAGGTAGTAGATGGTGGGAGTAGTGCCTCAACTAGGTAGATGGTCTACTACAGCCTGATCATCAACCTAGTCTCAGCATTCCCACACCTCCACCAGGCAGATGGTCGGAGTGCCTGCCTCAACTAGGTATGCAGTTGAGGTGTTCCCTAACAGTCTGTATTTAGCCAGGCTCAAGGTAACTAATACCCAGTCCATGGAAAACAATAGAGTTATCTGTATAAAGTCAGGCGATTAGGGGGCGAGAACGGCCAGTTTTGGCATAATAGGGCATCAACCACGTAACTGGGAATGAAAATTTTACAAAAGGAAATAACTGGGACCCAAACTAGTTTTTCCACCAATTTTGGTGGTAAACTGAGTTTCATCCTGTGTTTCCCTTATCCTGAGCGCCTGCACTGCTGCTACATATTTTTTACTATTCGTACCTGTACAACTACTGTAATTACTCTCGAACCTTGTGCATTAAATGCTGAGTTTCAGCATTTCATACCCAAGTTTAATAAAATTTCCTTACTTTGCAGATCCCACTGAAAGAGGGGATAGGGGGCGAAAGCAGAGGAGATAGGGGGTGAAACAGAGGGTGACTTTATGAATAACTCTAATGTCTAAAAGAGGTGATAATAAGAATAGAGGAATATGGAAGAGTACAGCCTTCCTTTTCTGCAGAATGGGATTTGTTACTTCTTGTCAGCCCTGTGGGTCAGCATTTTAACTAGCAAAACATTGGTGAACTAGCCTACTGTGGCCAGCTTTTTACTGGGGGAAAATGGAGAACAGCAATTAATTATGAGATCACCCTGACTGTCATGTTTTTTGTCATGCAAGTCTTTGGTTTTTGGGGGAAGGGGGGACCATTGATTGTAGCAGAGGAGAATGAATGACTTCAGTTCTCTACGCTGCAGCAAGTAATAAAAGGCTTTGTCTGAAAATGTGTCATGCAATCCTCATTCAGTTGATTGCAGATTCATGTTGAATATTTTCCCTTTCTGTCTGATGCAAGGCTTTATAGAGCTGGCAGCAGCTAAGAAAAGACAATGTAAGAAACAGGACTCAATTTGAGTGACTTTCCATTAGGCTGTTGTGATCACGGCATACCGCGTATAAATGTGCTCAATTTGAGTGACTTTCCATTAGGCTGTTGTGATCGCAGCATGCCGCGTGTAAATGTGCTCAATTTCAGTGACTTTCCATTAGGCTGTTGTGACACAGCATACCGCGTGTAGATGTGCTCAATTTGAGTGACTTTCCATTGGGTTGTTGTGATCACAGCATAGCATACCGGGTGTAGCTGTGCTCAATTTGAGTGACTTTCCATTGGGTTGTTGTGATCAGAGCATACTGTGTGTAACTCTGATAATGGAAAGGAAACTCTTAATCATTGTGGAGGTGCCTGAGACTTTCTGAATCTGATCAGGGTCTACAACAAGGAACTAACTTTTACTTCCCCCCTCCCCCACGAAAAAGGTCAGACAGACAGACAGACAGACAGACAGCAAGAAGGGTCCTGCAAACTGGCAGCAACTGGCAAACTGAGATGGTAGTAAATGATATGAAAGTACAGCTTGCTTTTGATTTTATCCATTGCAACTCCTTCACTTTTCTAGATCACCTATTTCTTCACCGACTTCAGCCTTCTTTTTCTTTCTTTCTTTTGTGTGTGTGTGTGTGTGTGTGTGTATGTGTGTGTAATTATTGAAGGATGAAGATGGGTACACTCAACCTTGTAATTTTCGGAAGATGGCTACACTCAACCTCTTAGTTTTTATTGTTGGTCGCCAACTGTTTCTCCAACAGACATGTTGTCTGGACCCTGGAGGATAACAGAGTTACTCGTCAAGCCACCCTGCCTTTGGGCCCTAGTTTGACCCTCTAATTCTAGTCAGGCATTCCGATCCATCTTCTTCATGGGAATAATTGAGTTTTAGGAGCACATTGCTTCAATTGAATCTATTAAATTGTTGTTTCACTCTAAACTGATTTGATTTCAAGTTTCCATAGCAAAATCCCCAACACCCAACATCCCCTATTCTCAGCTGCACAAAGGATATGTTTTGAGGTAGACCCATAGTGAACCAGCACCCAACAGCACACCATCCACTAGATGCCCGTTATCACTCAGTTGTGGATGAACCTCAACTAAGTTAATATTTGGTTTAACCTTGGTAACCAATTCTGTAAGAAATAGGTATCATATATAGGCAGGTAGGTAGGAAAATAGGTAACTACTAAGTAAGTAAATGGTTTATATGTAGATAAAGGCTGTTTTTTACTACCTACCTACTAACAACCTACCAACTGAGCTAACCACTATGGTTAGCTACGGAACTGGAACCCAACAGAAAACTGTTTCATGATCATTTATCATCCATCCTTCGTGGTGCGCCGGTGGGTGCTGGTTCACTATGGCTGGTAGGGCCTAGTACTCCTGAGCTCCCCTGGGGAGTCCTCACCTGGCAGAATTGGCCAATGAGCAACTACTCCCTCATTGTGCTACTCCCTCCATCAAGGTTCTATGAGATACATTGTGCTACCTGGCAGAATTGGCCTTCTTAATTGGCCTTCAAGGTGCAATCAGATTTATTGATCTACTCCCTCCTCCATCAATGCCAAGAATGTTTTGATTTGAAGGGTGTCTTTGAGACTCTCACAATGCAAAGGCTCTAATATTTTGGTGATGTTTTTTTCAACCCCTCATTTATGTTTCCATGGGGGCTTGGCAAGGATGCATTTCGGAGTTGAACGAATTTTTATTGCAATGGAAGAAATAACTTGAGCAAAAACATTTAACACAAATAATGTAATTTGAATCTATTTTGAAATGAACAACTTTAGGATTCTCCCTTTGACTCCAAATGTAAAAGATGTTGGGCTAGTTCCTAGTCTCCACTTCCAATTTCCTTAAAGAGATTCTCATCAAGTGATCCAATGTCTTCAAAATCGAACAACTTCTCCTTAACGTTTCTAATGTGGCCTACCAATGTGTAGACCAATTGTTGTGATTGGGACATATTGCTTCAAGCAGAAATTCAAAAGAGAATTCAAACTCAACCTTGAAATCTATACATGGAAATGGTAACACATTACGATTGACTCAAAATGTGGATGGAAAAATAAAAATGTGCAATCATGTCACATATCAAACATTCATCTACAACTTAAAAAATCTTTAGACTAAATCTACCAAAAACCACAATGAAAAAAAGTTTTGAAAATGTGGATACAATATGTCATACACATAACAATATGTTTCATCCCATCACTAATGATTTGTAAACAAGTTGGAATCATTTGCCAAGTTTGGCATTCGTAATGATGTACACATTGCAATGTCACTTGTGCATGATTCTTTGAATTCACCTCCAAGTTGTTCTATGCATTTCGTAGCTTGTGCTTACACTACTATTGCTAAACCTAGTTCATTATGTGGACTTTGAAGATTAGTACCTACTACATTCCCAACGAAGTCTAATATTTTGATTTTTTCTTCCTTTGACTTGAGCTTGCTTTGACTTTTTGGTTAATAAGCTTGATCAATTCATAAAGTTGAAGTGCACATGCTAGTATCGTACCCACTAGCCCTTAGTTTTAAAAATTGGTTTAGGTTTGGGATAGTTGCTTTACAACATCATTCATTATAGAAATTTGATCTTGCCTAACATGTGAAAGTTTCAAATATTTAACCAATACTATATAAGTTTGCATGGTGAAAGCCATTAGACCTATACATTTCCAAGTTATGATGTAAATAAAAAGGAATCACAATTGCATAATCTTCATTGCAATCAAAATTTGTGGTGACTTATTAAATTATTGAAAAAAAGCTTACCGATGAAAATGTGCAATTAATGGTGGTTTACATCTTCATTTATAATATCTTTGTGAAATTTGTGCATTTAGGAATGATGAAATTGTCCATTGGAGTTGATTTTTAATTTGTGCAAGCTGAAAATTGACATAAAAGGATTAAAACATATTTCTTTCAATAAGAATTTTGTTAATAAGATTTTGCACATTAATGTGTATATGTACATACAACAATATTTCATCAAAGGTGTTTCAATTTATGTCAAAATTATGGAGTTCAAATTTGGATTACATTTAAAACTTTGGTGATACATTATGTTATATTAATGGCAATGATTATGGTGTTTTCAAGTTGTGAAATGTTCTTCCATTGAAGATATAAAATGTCTAGGTGTTTTTATTTATTTATTTACAAAAGTGATTTTTAAAAAAATTATAAAAGAATGGTACATTGTTCTTAAATAAGGTGTTTTAAACAAGTTTTATAAGGTAATTGGTACACAAAGAATTTTTTTTGAAGCAATTGGATATTCATCATTTTCATAACTTACTAAATGTTTTTAAGGCCCAAAGTTGACAAAATGCAATTACAAAATAAATCAAAATAAATGAATTTTAAGTTATATTACTTTTGATACAACATGTACTTCCAATCTTGGCATAAATTTTGTTCACTATAGCTTGGAAAAAAAATTGTGAGATAAAGATCCCATATTTTTACCTTTAAACACAAGGATCCAATGCACAAAATCAATAAAAGTTTGAAGAACAAACCAAGGCATAATACAAATTTATTCCTTACTTCTTTTCCAAGCTTATTCATTTAAAAACTTGGTTGTGAAGGGTGTATTAAAATCTTCAAACACCATCACTAATTGTGATATAAAGATTCCATGCGTTTTATCTTTTAGACGCAAGGATGTGGTGCACAAAGTCAATAAAAGCTTGAAGAACAAACCAAGGCACAATATAAATTTATGCCTTACTTTTTTTTAAATTATTTCATGTAGAACTTAGGGAGCAATTTTTCAATCCTTGCATGACTTGGATTCCTTGTAAATGTATGCAACCAAATGCTCAATATGAACTTCTACTAAAGATATGTTCATAAATTGACATTAATCTTTAAAAATAAATGAAAATTGATATTCAATAATCATTTGCAACAAATATACTAATTCAAAGGAATTTATTTTGGTTTTAGGTCAATAGATGCTTGGATGTGTGTTGTGAGAACCCCATGTCACATCATCCATTAGGTTAACTATGCAATTTTCTTTGCAACTATTGCTTAGTAACATGGTTGAAATGAGGTCAAGGTCATCATGCATGAATGGGAATTTGTTTCAAAATTGAATGGAAGTCAAATGTTTTGTACATGCATTATCTTCCTACTCCATATACACAATTTTCACAAAAGAACTTGTCATCTAATATCACTCTTAAAATAATAATAAAAAGTATTATTGAAATAACATAATGTTAATCAAAGTCGTGTCATTGGTATATAATATAGAAAGATTTAAAGATATTGTTTGAGAATCAATTGTGGGGCTTTGTAACTCACTTCAAAAGTCACATGTTGATAGGCACTAGATGGAGGTTCATTTATTTTATGCATATCAAGATGTACAATGTATCTATTATGTCAAACATTGACAACTATACAAAGGTTTTACAATTGAGTATGGCCCACAATTGACCCAATTTAGTCATAAATGCATTGTCATGGAGGCACCCACATAGGCAATTTCCTCAACTTAGAAGGTTTCAATGGGCCCACAAAATTTGCATTAAAAGTTGTCATAAGGACTTGCCATCCATTTGGGAATTTTTTTTTGTCAAAGTTGTTTGGCCTTTTTTTAATTATTGAAGGTCCTTTATAGCAAATAAATAAGAACAAATATGGCACCAAAGTTTTGCCAACCAAACATGACAAAGTATCTATTCACCTTTAAAGCTATTGCCAATTTCACATTTGTTTTACATTCAATAAGGGGACCTTGAGTGGGCTTTGGTGGTAGAGATGATCTCATTTGGTTGTTTGGGACTACTAAAAGTATGAACATTTGCTCATTTGAGATTGAGCAATTTAATATGAACTCAAAAAACCAAATGGGAAAAACATCATGCGATATGACATCCTTGTCTATTTTGGTGAGAAAATTGATAATTGTATGTCATAACAAAATTAGATCCCAAAACAAGGAGTTGACTTAATGCAACCATATTTCTACTTCGTCCATTGATCAAACATCAAACTATTTGATACTAGTCTAAGTTTGTTGGCCTTGCCTACCAAGGCAAGGATATTGTGTTTAGATTCATTGTATGGTATAGTGGCTTAAGGGATTTTAGTCCCTAGTTAGTAGGTCTATTTTTATACGAGGATTTTTGAAAGATGATATTTTGGCTTGTGTTGAAACTTGAGATTAGTCATAGAGTTATAATAATATCTTGAAGGATTTTGGTTTTTTTTGGAGGATTTTTTGAAGATTATATTTTTGCATGGTGAAATATTTGAGTTTCCATAATTCTTCTTTTGCCTTAAGATACCTTTTTAATGGCAATGGTCATATGAGGAGGTTATATATAGAATAATATACCAAGAATTGGACGTGGTTTCACATGGATTTTAATTTCTTTTGCACAAGGGGAGAGAGAGAGAGAGAGAGAGAGAAAGAAGGCAATGTCAAAAGACAACTAGATACATGATATAACTGGGGAGCTCTTCATCCAAAAAAGAATTGCTGATTTTTCTATCTGAAAAAATTAGCATTTTTGAGATTCAGTCTACTACTGGGGAGAGTGAGTGTGAACAGAGAGAGCTTTTGCCAACTAGTTGACACCCCCAGACTCAGAAAGGAGAAAGAGGAAGAAGAAGAAGAAGGAGATAGCCCAGTTGTTAGAGCTTTGAAACCCAATAGGGACAACAGTTGAAGAGGGACAATCAATCAGATGCAATCAACACACTTTAAAACAAACACAACAACTCATGCAAGACAGCTGCTGCAAAAGAGTTGAAAACTACACACACAAGTCCACTACAATGACATTGGAACCTGTTCAAGAAGGAGCCTTCTACATGTGTTGTGGCCAGTGAACATTGAAGAAGAAGAAGGAGAAGAAGAAGAAGAAATTGGCTGACTTACTTCTACCACCAACCCCATTTGTATTTCTGGCAGCATTTTTTTTTTTTGGGGTACTAAATTTTTTCACACTACTGTGAAATTTTTGAAATAAATTGACACAAATTCAATCATTTTTTTTAAACTCCAAAACTAAAATTTTTAATGTTAAAAAATCTAGGTTTCTATACATGGGTGAAGTATGTTTTTGTATGTATGTATGTATGTATGTGTATATATAATTATTTTTTAAATAAGTTTTTAATAGCCAAATTTGGCTATGTAGCTTATGGATGTTTGTCACCCTGGCTACATCACAAAATCGAAAAAAAAAAAAAAAAAAAAAAAAAACAACGACCCCCCAACAAGGTATTTTTTTTTTTTTTTTTTTTTTTTTTTTTTCTTCTTTTTTTTTTTTTTTCATATTTTTTATTAATTAAATTAATTTTCTGATTTTTTTCTTTTTTATT
>Ga0116231_10000551_pt1 | contig 66944 bp, 40 predicted proteins | sample S1TSphgellanicum_2_FD_89695 | JGI IMG/M metagenome (GOLD analysis project Ga0116231, IMG submission 89695) | Host-associated microbial communities from peat moss isolated from Minnesota, USA - S1T2_Fd - Sphagnum magellanicum MG | ecosystem: Host-associated > Plants > Peat moss > Unclassified... | reverse complement strand
TTTTTCTTTCTCTTTCCCACCCCAAAGGTTTGTTGAGGTTTTTTTTGTGGTGTAGGTTCCCAAAAACCCCCCCAACAAATTTATTTTTGAACCCCCCCCCCCCCCCCCCCCAACCCTCATGTGTGGGCCATGTACTTCTTAAATTGTGATTCATTCATTTATGATAAAATGCCTTCTTCTTCTTTTTTGGTAGTATCACAACTAGTGTTGGCTAGGTATTATAATCCAATGAAAACTAAAGGCCACTTTAGAGGAGGGTCCAAGGTCCAAAATTTCAGGGACTAATTTGAAGAAAATTGGACTTTTAAATTAGACCCTTTTTCACATTTTTAAAAAAAATAAATTTTGTAAGGTACAATAAGTGTGTGTAAAGGTATAGGGTCCAATTTGAGGGTCAAATTAGTACAAAAGTGAGATTAACATGTTAGAGGATTAGATTGTCCTTTGTTCTTTTTTCTTTTTTTTTTTTCTCTTTTCATTTTTTTCATGTTTTTTTTTTCTTGTTTCTTGCTTTCTCTCTATTTTTTTGTGCTTTTTATTACAAAAACACAATGGATGAGCATATGCACAAAATATTGGTGGTTCTAGTTTTTACTATGGCCATCCATCGAATCATTGCTCAAATGGTTTCATTGCAATGAGTAGCTATTGGACGACATTGGAGTATGATGAGTGCATTGCTATTTCTTTTGCAAAGTTTGTGGACATGCCACCAAGAGTTTGGAGCATATGGAAGTATGAGAAGGCAATTGGATATATATATGAAGAATCAACTTTTTGGGAGTTTTTCAAAAAAAAAATTGACAATGTACAAGGTTAAATTTTGACACATTTTGTGCTTTGATTAAGGTTGTAGGTCCAAGTCTTGAACAAAAAAATACAAACATGAGAGAAAACATTCTTGTGAAAGTTATAATTAAAATGATTCTTACAAAATTGGGTAGTGGAAATCATTACAAATGTGTGGAGAGGTCTATGGCATTGCAGAAAGTATGGCATCCATTCTAGTGAAAGAATTTGGTATAGCAATTAGAAAGCACTTGAAACCATTGATGATACCTAAATTGATTAAAAACAAAATCAAAGAAATTACCACTAGTTTTGAACGCTTATATGAAATTCCTTACATCTTAGGTGCCATAAATGGTAGTCATGTTCCAATTATTGCACCTAAGGTCAATCCCAAATCATATTATCGTCGGAAAGGTTTCTATTACACATTGATTCAAGGAGTTGTAGATCCAAAGTATGGTTTTTGTGATTATGATTATGGGTGGGTAGGTAGTATTCATGATTGCGTTATTTTCAAAGAACAAATTTATGAAATCAAATGATGAAAGACAAGTTTTTACATTACAAGTTGATATCAAATGTTGTTAATCCAATATGACCTTGGTTATACTCTCCATTCAAAGGTGATAAAAATGGGTTGCCAAGATATAAAGCACACTGAAATTTTATCCAATCAAGTACAAGGATGTTAATTGAAAGAGCTTTTGGAATGTTGAAAGGAAGGTTTAGAATTTTACTCAACAAAGTAGACATTCCATTGTGCCACATGTTCAACTTGGTGATAATTTGCATATGTTTGCATAACATATGCATTGCTAATTCGGATGGCTTTGATATGGACTGAGTTTTGAAGGCTCAAAAAAAAGTACCAACTAGAAGCAAATTCAACATTTGGCAACAGCAAAGGAGCTAATTTGTTCAAAATGACTGAATAAACAATCAAATAGATGAAAAAGTTACAAAATCCAAGGATAATGGATGATGATAGGATAGACATGAAGGACATAGAACATCAAGGTGAAGATGAAAATGTGACAACCATTGAAAACAATTTTAAGTAAAAAAGCAAAGGAATAAACGATCAAAAAAAATTGCTAGAAACTATGGCAACTCATGAACTTTTATCAAAAAACTTATTTGAAGTTTATTTGAGAAAAAATGGCAATCTTGCCTCCCCAAATACATCAAATTTTGGGTTAGATTGTGGTGAACGACTCAAAGTTCATATGTTATGTAACCTATAGCTTATCTATGAAACGTCCAATTTGGACATCCATATTTTTTAGTAAAGCATTGGTTTCTAGAGATTGTTGTAACATTGATGTGTTATTTTCAACCATGGTTGAAAATTGTTCAAAAACATTGATCTTCTGCTTTTTGTTTTGTTTTGTAACCTCATCTCGAATGATTGGTCTATTTAAAAGTTTTTTCCAAACATCATCCTTAGAACCACTATCAGGATTGTTTGAAATTTTGGACTACCCACAATTTCATCAATTTAATTTGCAAAAGCACTCACATGCTTCATCGCATTTCAACTTTGGTGCCACCAACTGTCCAATGCATCATAAAAAAGACACTCATGATGATCATTACTTGAAATCCCATTTGCAATTTTGTCATCTTTGTATTGCTTGTAAATTGCATTGAACTTCTAGTTGCAAGCAATCAAAGTCCTTGAAAAACCAAGGAGTGTAACCAACATTTAGGTGTGCAATTTGACCCATGTATCCACCCTTAAAAGAGAAAAATAATTGGGATTGAAAACCTTGATTTATGGGCTAAAAATAGTCCTTGAAATTAAAAAATCAAATTTGATTACATGAAGAAAACAAATGCAAACCACATCAAAACATTTGAAATAAAGTTGGCTTTGTGGTTAACTCCTATCTTTCCCCCCAAGGAATGTGGGTTCAAACTTCATTGTGGTTGAAATGGTGACCTTTAATGGGGCGAAACAAGGGCAAAGGCAAAGGCCATTAAAAGGCCGAATTAGCCCAATTTAAATCTTTTTTTTTTTTTGCCTACTTTGTTTTCAAAAATTCTATCATTACATCCAAGTTTCAATTATGAAATCAGAGCAAAAATCATATCCTTTAAAAAAATTATAAGGTTTGAATAAGTTGGAATTTACCTTGTTTCTTTGCATTTTTGGTAATTTCAAGTTCCATTTTTCCTTGTAGTGCAATCAAATGTAGAACTTCACCATCCGCCCATTTTTTTCTAGCCTTCTCACCTACCTCATGTTCCTCTTTTGTTATAACTATAGTTGCTTTCTTTTTTGTTACTTTCTTTTTGGGAAGGGGAGCCAATTTAAGGATTTATCATAAATCCAAATCTCTTTTCACTTGTGAAAATGAGTGTTTCAACCTTGCATGACCAAAACTTTCTATCCTCACTTCTAAGACACCATCATTTTAAGCATTTCAAATAATTAGAAATGCATTCCTTTAAGCAACAACCTTGTGTGGATCTACAAAACTAGCCATGCCAACACTAAATGTGGTCAAAAATGGAATGGTGGGTGTGCACTCGACAATGTCCTCTTCCATCCATGAAATGTCTTCCATTCTTGCACAATTTCAACTTCAAGAACAAGTGAAAAAAAAACCTTGAAAAACAATGGAAGAAACAATCTTGGACCCTAGCTTACATCTTGGTTCTCCAAACCATGAGCTTTCCTTTGAGCTCTAGTTTTTGGTCCGAACCAATTGAATTTCCTTCCAAAATGGTGTCATGTAGATGGCACCTCAATTTAATTTCAATTGGTGTGGGATCTTCATCTAAAGGCCTTGGGTCCAATTTATGGCTCTTGACCAATAAGAATGCTCCATTTCGTTGGACCTTGGACCTTGGACCTTGGACCCTTGTCTCGAGTGGCCATAAGTTCCTTCTAATGTTGCCCAATTTTGTGTCTGGATCCAAATATAAGAACAAGACCTAGTGGATCTACATGGACCTAAAATCGGCCAAAAACTAAACCCAATGGATTTACATGGACTTGGAACTAACCAATAATTATACCCAATTTGGATTAAAGGTTATTTACATTGTCCAAGTCTTAAGGTTAGGTAGGAATTAAGGTTTTAAGTTTAGATAAGTTTTAAGGTTTCTAGGTTCTATGGTCTTAAGGTCCTAGGTCATAGTCCTAAGCTTTAATATGTAAAGGCATCCCCAATTGTAGCTCTAAAATGACTTTTACACAAATGTTTTATGATGTTCCCTAGTTGTTCCTTATGTTGGAAAAGGTTCAAGTATGGCACGTGTGGGTGGAGCCATTGTTGGGTTACTGAAGGTTGTCAATTGCATTATTTATTCTTATTTGTATTGACCTCTAGGAAGGTAGGGAAAGTAATTCTTTTTTAATTGATGTAGATTGTTAGTTTCTTAATTTGATTTTCCTTTTCTTTTACAATGAAAATACTTTTTATACTTGTTAGAGTACAAAATGCATTCTACCACAAGATGATCATTACCATTAAAAACAACAACCAAGAGGTAGACATGAAATTTAAAATCTATAGGGAAAGTAACATTGCTGCAAACAGTAGGCAATAGCTACAAAAGGTTTGTAGGTGCTACAAACGATAAGCAATAACTATTGGAGGTCTACAAGCGATTGGGGGTCTTCTTTCAAGTTTGCCAATGATGATATGTGCATGATGATGGTTGTTGCATGATGATAATTGCTACAAAATGATAGTTGCAAGATGACAGTAAACAGATAGAAAACATATTCTACTTTCATTTCTTTATTCAACAACCTTTTTTTTTTATGGTAACTAGGTTGCCGAATTCCACAATTTAACAACTAGTTTTTTCCTTGAACTTTATAGTCAAAAACACAAATTTGAAGCATGATTTGATAATTTTCTTGCGAATTTTTTTCTTAAAGTAATTTGGAAGTCATTCTATTTTTAGGTTTTTATTTGGCAATTAATTGAATAAACATAATTTAATTATGAATTTCCAAATGAAGCTATCAATGTTTTAAAAGGTCATTATAATTGAGAATATAAAAATTTGAATTTTTTCAACTTTTTAAATTCCTAGATAAAATTCGAACCACATATTGAACATGCAATGGATAAACATGAAAAAATAATAATTTATAGTTGTGAAAACATTTCAAAAAAAGGGCTCAAAAAAATGATTTGGTTGTTTTTGGTTCTTTAACCATTATTTGAGGTGGTTCCAATTGGTACCACCCAAGGATGGGTTCGCCCTCCTACCATTTATAAAATATATTATATAGAGGGGAATGATGATTTTTTCCAATTCCTAGCCACAATGAATCATGTGAATGTGTGTTCATTACAAGGATCCTTGTTCATACTAACCCGTGCATTTGTGACGTGTTTAAATGAACAATTTTGTAGTTATCATATCAACTATCCTTTGTGGCACCAAACTAAAAACAACTTGTAATCACATATTTGATTGCAACATGGTTTTACGTTTTAATACAACCATGACTTGCAATTATAGCTAATTTGGATGAAAATGAAAAGTGTGTCCATATCATCCAGGGCAAAGCCAACAAATGTCCATGTTGTTTGTATAATTCATTCATGAAAGATTTTTTCAATGTGAAAGGTGAATTAATAGAAAAACCAATTTTTTCATTGTCAACTCACATTTCAATAATGTTCTCAACCATCAATTCACATTAAAATGGACATTGACAATGCAAAAAGTGGAGCCTACAAATATTACTTATCCCACCTAGGAAAAAGCCTAGAAAAGTGTTAAAATAGGACCCCAAAACCAATTGTTGGAAAATTTGTTGTGAAAATTGTGATGGTAGGGAGTATTTGAAAATTGCTCAAGATTTGCAACTACAATTTGGACCACAAATCATTATCCCATTAGTTGAATATGGTGCAAAAATAAAATAAAATAAAATAAAAATAAGGATATTAATTTAGATGTATAATTTTTAAAGCCTAGGCACACATAATGATAATGTTAATGTTATCCCAATGTTTAAGGTGTTAAAAAATGTAGCAATCCACACATTGAATTTGACAACCTAGCACCTATAATGTCCCTAAATTACATGTTCCAAGTGTATATGGTTTAGTTTTAATTAGCATTGAGGATGATGTAACCTTGAATTCATTGCACCCATTGTTCAAATTTCTTTATAAACATTCAACAAAACCCAATATAGATGAATCTACAATGCAAAGAAATAATATTTCAAGAAAATAAAATAGATGTTTGGAATTCCAAAAAAAGAATGAAGAATGATGAGAGGATTTGATATTCGTATGTAGATGTTATAAATCTTAGTGATGATGAAATACACACATTAGGTGCATTTTTAAAGATAAAAGGTGGTTGCAAGGTAAGGTGGACTAATTCTGGTGAATAAATAGTCCATAAAAAATCCAATCAATAATGTTAAAATTGTAGTATTTAGTGATATCATTGTTTAAGTGGGGAATTAAATGTGGTTAGTGAAATAATAAATATCATATGAATAAAATCCCAATTAAAATAACTCTTTAAAATGCATAATAAGAAAAATAAATTAAAGTCCATAAAAAATGAGTATGATATGAACTTTTGAAACTAAAGTTCATTTTAAAACATTTAAAAGTTCATTTTTTTTTAGGTTAAAGCTTTTCTAACAATTTTTTTGGATCTATGTTACTTTTGTTTTAATACATCATACATCGAGTCCCTATAAGATACCTTTTTAAAAAATCATAAAAAAAAAGTATTCATATCAAGCCATTAACAAAACATCAATCCATATTTTTCAACTTCAAAAGTTCAATATTCTATATTTGGAAAATAATTTTTTATTTTTTAAATTTAGATGTCTTCTTATTCAAGTTGAGAATTTTAATTCAATAATTTTTTTGGGGTAATGATGATTTTATGGCATGTTAATGACATTCTACAAAAACTTACAATGTGATGCAAAAAGTGGTCCACCTTATCTTGCACCCACCCTAAAGGGAAAAAAAAATTCATCAAAAGTTTTGAAGGTCAGAACAAGGAAACCCAATAAGCCAATTGGGGAAATTGTTAAGATCATGGCACTCATCAATGCAAAGAAAGTTGAACACAAGGTTAGCTTGGATGTTATTGATTCATGACCCAATATGGAAACATTAATAACAAAATGGAAGCACATCTCAAAAGTTGTAATGGCTAATCGTCACAAACTTTTAAAGCCTTGATTTGCTAATAGTAGTTTTGCAAATTTTATTTTTTCATGGGTTTGTACTATGTAAACATAGACCTCATGTGTCTAAAACATGTATGAAACACATATAAGTAGAATGCAAAATTTTATAAATAGGATGCAAAAAAATTCATCCTATTTATTTGCATGTGTTTCATATGTGTTTTAAACAATCAACATTCGTGCCTACATAGTATGAATTCACGAAAAAAAGAATTCACATGATTATTATTGTCAAATCATGACTCAAGAAGTTTGTGATGATGGTTTACACTTTGAAATCCAATGAATAAATGACACATATTTAGGGGGGGAAATGACAAACTTGAACATTGCATAATAAAATGGTGAACACAGATGGACACAAATGAATATTCACAATGTAAAGCACAGTGGTGCAAAGCATGGCTAGCATGGTGAAAAACCCAAATCTTGCAAAGGATGAAGATGAAACACATCAATTGTTGCACAAATGAACATGCCACAACAAATGTGGCAAAAAACGAAGATAACACCAAATGTTGCAAGAAACAAAAACAACAGATGTTGCGAGAGATGAAGACCCATAAAAAGATGTGGTTAAAATTGAAAACGTTGCAAAAACACAAAGCAAAGCAAATTCTAAGAAATGAAAATGATGCAAGCTTCTAAAAGCACATAGATATATGGAGTTTGCATTGTTGATGCAAGCTTGAACGTTGGTGCCATTTTTGCCATTTTTGGCCACTAACAACACATGACACCATCAACAATGTTTGTTCAACGACCATGAACTTCAATCAAATGACCTATTTTAACCCCCTGTGCAAACATGAATAATTAATGTTAACATAACTGGTAGATAGAGTGAACGGCACTGAAATGCAGTAGAATGATTGATGCATTATGGTGTGGGATAATAGAATCGCACCATAATGCATCAGAAAATCTATCTTGACAATTGTGGAGAATTGAAACCCAATACAGCAGTTTCCCAAAATCCAAACATTGACAAGCCCTGAACTTGGATCTGACATTTCAGTGGAAATGCAGGTTTCAGCAACCAAATGATAACTCAAAGAATTTCATGAGTATGTATGAAAGTCTTGAAACCCCATCCCACATCAGGAGAAGCTTTCTGGTACAGTCTCACTGAAGCATTTTGTTTGTAAGAAACAGCAAAAGCGTGTTACCTCCGAGTCAAGTTCAAAATCCTCAGAAGCAAAATCCTCTCTGAAAGCTCAATGTGGGTAATTATGACTTGGAAGTTTACATCTTTAAACTTTGTCAGTGCAAATTGAACCACATGGAGATGGTGGAAAGATGAGTTTTTGCAATCAGAATTTCTAATGAATGTTTCAGCTGAAGAAGATCATGCAACAGAATACACAGCAGCTGTGTTCTACAGTTTCAATTTGTTGAGATCATATGCGTACAACTGAATCCAAGCTTTAATACACAATCGTGCTGCATTCTTAGTTTGTCCATTGACTGTGTTGTGGAGTCAGGTGAAGAGTGCAGTGGCTGGAGTTGTTGGCATGGGAGTGAACTTGCTTTTGAGAGGACATAACATTTGAAAACCCCCTATGGGTTTAGTACAAATCCAAGCAATTTGGTACTGTAATATCTAGATGAAATAGCTTTCATACATTAAGTCCTCAGCCTCAAGATCAGCTGCTGCAAAGATGGGAAGATAATATTCAGTATTGGGTATAGCAGATTCCGTCAGAACTGGGGATGGTGTAGAAATAGCAGCTTCTGTAGTAGCTGGAGATGCAGTGGGAGCTGAGATTACCGGAGAGGCATTGGGGACTGAGATTATAGATCCTGGCTGGATACTCGGAGACCTGACTGGACTTCCCAAACTGCTTGTTTGCCCACTCTGATGCACTGAGGGAGTAGGTGCAGGAGCTGCTACTGCTGCTACTGATGGCAACCCAGCCATATCAGTGTGTCGTGAATTGCCTTTTTGATCGGAGGTAGGAGCGACAGTAGGAGATGGAGCTGGACCAGATGCAATAACAGTTGACTCACTGAAGCCATTGCCAGATTCACCTTGGAAGCCGTTCAGTGCCATCTGCGCTCCACCAGTTTCCAGTGATGAAATATGTGAGCTTGACTTATATTGAGCAGATTCCTTGGCCATCTTGATGGGATCAACAATGGAGTGGGATGAAATCATCCTGGGGCTCTTACATAGTTGTGGTAAATATAGTCCTGGAAAAAGAAAGCCACATGTCATTTCTGTGTACTCATATGCAAATCTGCTTGGAATGCCCTTGCTTTGCACACTTGTGTATTGCAATTTGCGAATTGAATATGACCATATTCAACATAATAATTTTATTTCTCAAGTTTGCTGCTGCAATGTTCTTCTTATGCGATTAGCTGCAGGGCATTCAGTCATTGTAGGTGCATGCATACCTTCACCAGCAGCCAGGTTGATGTAGAGGTCAATGATGTTGGGGCAGTTATTCAAACACTCAGGAGAACACAACATTGCTGTGGATCGGGAGTCTAGAAGAAGATCTGTAGACAGACCAAATGAGAGCCGCTCAAGTCCACACGATCTCACACACTCATCTGACTCAATCCATTCGTCTAGGTTCGCTGCCAAGATCGTCGAGGACTGCAAATGCAAAAACAGTTGCATCACACCCCCAATCTGCTCAGCCTTAAAAGCTTTCACAAAATTGAAAGGCAACAGTGAAAAGAAGATGGCTTCCAACTTCTGTCGTGTAGGGCAAAGCCCCAGGGTGGGGGCATTCCCGAAATAAGGAGCTTAGGAGAGGAGGTGGTAGCTGATGCATTCCCATATTTTGAGAATGTCTGCCACCCATGGGGATTTACCCATTGCAAAGCACAAGGTGAACATTATCAGGAACTTAAACATACATAAATTACAAGGCATAGGAGGGGCAGGGCTCTTACACCTACTCCTTGAGAGTGAGACAGATCTTACACCTACAAGTAGGCATAAGGTCCCTCCTCTTTTCTGGGAAGGATATTGATGGTGAGTGCTAAATGACGGGATTGAAGAACAAATCCATAAGAGAATTAAGGTGCGGAGGTGAAGCTAGCAACCTCTAAAATTTGATAGACTACTACTTCCTACCTCACCAGCCATATGTGAAAGTTGTTTACTACCTGGCATTCAATATGTGTTTCATGGTCATTGCCTATGTACTTCTCCAGGACACAGCGCGCCCCTGATGATGATACTGAGAATGCACATTCTTCCTTCGACAGATCCTCACAATTCAATGTTCCTGTAGCACACTTCAAAACATGAGGCTAAATGAATTTGCTGGGTGTGGGCCTCAAAAACTAAAGAATCACTTAGCCTCTGATGTTTCTATCTGGCATTGCAGCCAAGGTTTGGATATAATTTGTCAGCCAGCTCTAAAGACAACTGTTTGGGTTCAGAATATTTTGATGGTGCAAAATGATAGGAATTAGGGACATGCAGAGAGAGGCACTCACCAAGAGTGCAGGTCATTAAGCTTGATACTAAGACCATGAGCAATATTGAGAGCAGCATTCTTCTTCCACGACAAGCCATTTTCCGACTCAATTAAGATGACCAACTTAATATTGGGTTGAGTCCTGTTCAATTGCAGATATCTGCTTCATGCTTCAAAACACCCTATGAACATCACATATTAGATATTAGGTCCATTTCAATGTGATTTCAGAATCGGGTTTTGCCTCTGAGTCTCCTTTGGTGGTTTCAAAGGCAACCAAGACAAGCTTTTTACACCTATATTGAAATTCATGAGTTGTTCAAATACTTAAGAGTTTACCACACATGAAAGGGACTTGCAGATTAAATTATTATGCTATGATCTTCCATAGCTTTTTTAGCCTTCTGCATACTCACACCTAATATTTTCAGGAGGCAATCTAGAGGCCTGAGTAATTAATTGGCAATGTCATTATAACAAGATGAAGAGTACGAAACTGTGAAAGACCTGGGGAGAATTTTCATGGTTCCTTTACCACCAACAATTTACAACAGAATCACCATGTAAAACTGATCATTTCATTGTTTGGCTTCTTCCCCACTACAAAGAAAAATTACAGCTCTTGTGACATAGTAAGAGGTATACTTGATATGGTTTACCAAGTAGAACTCAATCATTCTCATGAGTCCACAAACAAATGGAGGGTGAGATTTGCAGATCTATTCTTGCATTCTGAAGTTCACATGGTTGTTAATGTAGCAACAGTATTGCACTAGGGTACTTGATCTAACCTGTTCTCAGATTGAAAACAAATTTTGGATTTAAGAACCACAACCCTAAGGATGCTTCGGTCCTACTACATATGCTGAGGGGGTGTGTGTGTTTTGGGACTCTGGGAGTGAAAGAAATTGGCTACTTTCAAAGACCCAATACTCACAACTTAGGTGTTGCAAAACCCACAAATCTGAATACCTGGTGATTGACTCTAAACTGCAAATTGCATTGGAAAAGCACACATCTGAGTACTTGGTGGTTGATTAGAAACTGCAAAAATTGCATTGAACTTGCACAATCTGTGATCAAAAGCTGTAGACAATTTGTGCATTTGAGATTATGGACAACAATGTGGTCAAATGGTGATATGAAAGAGAAACATTTAATCCAAACAGCAATAATAGATCTTCAACAAGAGCAAGAGAAATCAGACAATCTAGAGATAATAGGCTTTTTCACTTCACAAGGAAGGAAATCAATCCTGGGTGTGCACAAAAACGAAGACAATTTTTTTTTGTATAAAATTGAAATTCATCATGTTTGAATCACAAAAAAAAGGCTTTGCATTTGCACACAACTCTTGGGAGCTTTGATCATTAATGACCCATTTTCTCTGTTTGGTAAATGCCATTTCCAAGACTATAGAAACGCTGTGTTTTTTTTTTCCCTTCGAGTTTCTGCTTTTGGGTCAGTGGCAAGCATCCCAAGAGGGATGTAGCATTAAACTACAATCGGTCTTTACGACATGTCCCCCAAAAAAATAATTTCTATAGTCTGGCTACCAATTGCAGGCAGGGATAGAAATATGGCAAACCTGACCCAAGACTGCTCCTTTTGTGATGATTTTCTTTTCAAAAAACAGAAATCTTGTAACAAAATATTCCCTTTTTCTGAAGAACGATGCTAACAATTTTAGCCTAGGAAGAAAAAAAACTGCTGTGTAGAAACCAGATAGATGTTTCAGATGAATGATCTTCTTCTTCTTCTTCTTCTTCTTCTTCTTCTTGCAGCCTGAGAAATGTGGGAGAAGAATATAACATTACATAATGTATACCTGGTGAAGAAGATTTATAAGATGATGATGATCTTTAAGAGTCCTCTTATCAGTAGTGAGAGAGTATTGGAATCGTGGCTGCTGCAAGATGCAGAGGGGGAGAGGGGGGGCCTGCTGGCTTTGCGGTGACTTGCTTCTTGTGACTTACACAACAGAAGAGTTTGTTTGGGTGGTGGTGACTGTGGGTGGATCTTTAAGAAGCCTTAAATTGTTATAGGTTTTTGCAAAATCAATTTTGCTCCAAGTTCAAGCACTGCAGTTACAAACAACCTAGTTGTAACTGCTGCTGCAGAAAGCACAGAATCTGCTGAATACACACACACCCAAAAAAGGGAACCTTTTTTCTCTTCTTTTTTTTGTCTCTCTTTGACCACCCTGTTGAGAATCAGAAGACAGGACTCCCAACAAAACTCTTGCACATAGAGAGAGAGAGAGAGAGAGATAGAATTTGAGAGGATTGGATTAGTACCATTTTGTGTAAAAACCAAAAACAATTGTATCATACATACAGCCAGTACCCAATACCCATTTTGTGTAAAGACAGAAAATCCATCCTTGAAGAACCTAAGTATATTATCTTACCATTTGGCCATATGATCCAGCTGTTGCAGAAGCTTTACAACCATAGGCAGTATAGTTGGTTTTTGGTATCTGGATTGGAAGTTCAATCAGTGACACATTTGGCTCTTTTTTAGTTCAACTCTCTCCTCATACCTGACCTGATTTGTCCCTGCATCAAGCAGCAATCTAAGAGCTGAAACAAATGGATCATACAGGAAAAGAATGATGATTAGTGAAAGCAAAGCAACTTTATAGCGATTAGAATATCTTGAAATGCAAAACAATTACTATTTCAAATGTATTCCCAATAAATCAAAGTACACTTAAGTAGGCTATTCAGAGTTCCCATGCTTTGGCTACATCTTTGTAGCAACTTGCAGCCAGGAAGTTCGTTCTCATGTCAAAGAATTCTAGTTTGCTGAAACAGAAATGAGAAGCAATTTCAAGTTCCTGGACTTCAAGCAACACTGATCAATAACCTTTGTGCCTGCAATTGTGCAATTGCCACATCTGAAATCTCCCATTTTGAGAACTGTAAAAGCCAACTTGAGCGTCATAGATCTTATGTGAGCTGCATCCAACACCCCACTGCAATGCTCCCTACATGTTGAGCCGTTGGGGTTTTGGTTTTCTATTGGGTTTCAAAGGCTGTTTTGGGGGAACATCATTAGAGGCCTACTCTCTCATTAAGAGCGTCCTAACCTGATTTTAATGACTTGATCCTAGAAGGTCCCAAAAGACGGATGTGGAAGAGTGTTTGCATTATATTGCACTCATTCCAATGCCCAGCACCCTTGCTTGGCTCCATATTAACTTGGAAGATTTTGATTTCCCTTCAATGCAGGAATGACACTTTGTTAATCAAACCGGGAATCTATCACACATCCAACTTAGGTTCACAATAGTGATCATCATTGCCTAAGAAAAAACACATGAGTGATTCGATATATATCAATATATATTATCATCATTAAGTTGAGATCAAACCTTGGTGGGACAAATCAATATGAGGATAAAATTGTTTCACACAACTTGGAAAATTTGTCCTAAAGATATATATGAACTATTGCATCTACAATGCTGCATTGACACATTTTTTATTCACAAGATAAGATGCCCACCTCATCAATGCTAGAATGAAGTGATGATGAATAATGAAACCACAACTCCCACATTCAATACAATTGAGGATGATTGATACATCTTCCACCAATAACTACCTTCAAGGAGAGAGAGAGAGAGTACCATATTACATGAGAACTCAAAAAGAGTCTTAATGGATTTCGGTTTTCTCTCTGCATGGATACTCTCATTTTGAGGAAGCATGTGGACACTTGAAGTGAAATCTTGTACACACTATTGCCAGCATCATGGTTAAATTAAAGAAAAGTTCGATTAACCTCGCCAGTTTGGCGACCCAACCAACACAAGGCAAGATGATGTTGGGAAAAAAATTTACAGTAATCTAGAATCCAGCACCTGCAACTCTCAACCTCTTAACCTTCAACTGTATTCATCTGTACAGCATATGTTTTCCAAAGACTCTGCTCTGAGGTAAGCCTGTGTGTAAGCCTTGAGCTCTTGATAGGACAGAAACACAACAGATCTCCTTTCTCTTCAAGTCAGAAGACATAACAAAAGAATCTTGCATGTCATTTCACTTTTGAGCAAAAAATTGATAAATGTCAGTCAGGAAAGCCTCGATTAGCAACTGCAGCCTCAAACCTCTGACAGGAGACAGTGCGCATCTCTGTACTGGTTTCGCATTCTGGTGCTGGGTAGTAATCCCCTCGCAGCTGCACATCTCGTAGATTTTCACATCGCACAAGCATCATGAGGAAGTGTTCATGAGCTGTTCCATGGACAAACAACTTGCGCAGTGTAGAGCACTGGGATAGTAGCCCAGCTGCCGGGAGAGAGAGTCCCCTCCTGTTCACTTCTTTGTCTGATGGGGGCCAGTAGTCAAGCTCTGTTAGCTGGTGCAATGCCTGCACACCCCCTAAAAAGTGTCGTTCCCACAAACTCAGATCCATGAACCCTTCTGGAGCACTCAATGAATATCCTGTTACCTCACCCAAGTCCAGCTCCAATTTGGCCAACATGGTGTATCGTTGAAAGGCTGAGATACCCCACATGTGTACATTGGGTTTGGGACGACCCCTGCAGTCTCCCTCTACTCTGATCTTCACTTCTTGCAAAATCGGGCAACACCCAAGCCCCATGGAAGGTAGTGAGGATATGCGCTTGTCCACAGCAATCCACAGAGAAAGAAACTGCAATGACTTCCAACTCTTTTCCAGCAAGGGATCTGATACATGTCGACCAAGTGATCCAACCTGGTGGAGTTCAGAACTATGGATTATGTCTCTCTCTGGTCCCTGCCCATGCTTACCATTACTCATAATAACTTCACTTCCTCCCTTCCCTCCATCTCTAGAAAAACCTGTGTGAAGCTGACTTGACCTTGGCATAGCTCCCAAAATCCTGGCTTCTACTGAACCATTAGATTCTGCACAAAGTCCTTGAGATTCTCTTCCATTCTCAGCCACCCCCAGTCTTCTTCTCTGGGAATCTAACCGGTGTGGTGCAAGGCTCTCTCTCTTCCTACGAGTCATCTCTCCCAGCCTATTGCCAGCTCCACACACTCCAAAATTGATATCCTGCCAACCACTCATTCCCTCCCCCAGCCTGCTAGTTCCAGCATCTGCAGTGCAAAACCCTATTAGCTCCTGACTCCTAAGTTCACTTACACTTGCTGGGGAAGGCACACCCTCAACAGGGTTGGCCTCATCCCAGACACAATCCATGTGAAGACGAGTGATGGACTTTTGAATTGGCTGTAGTGCTCGCAAAGTAGCAGAAGTAGGTAGCAGCCTACAGAAGGCAACTTCCACATCCTTCAAACTGTATGCCAGACTGTCCACACAATTCTGTAGTCCATCCTCGCTAATCCATTTGCAACCATGTAGTCCAAGTTTTGAAAGTTTTTTGCACCCAGTTGCAATTGCCTCCAGGCCTGAATCCATCAGATCTGCACAATCCTTGATGGAAAGATCCAGAAGGCCAGAACACAGTGCTATTCCATCTGGCTGGGGTCCCCGACAGACCCCATGAAAATTGCTGAGCTTCAAAGACCGCATCTTCTTACAATGTGTTGCAAACACCTCAAATGCAGGACCTGAATCTCTCACATTCTGTGAAAGAAGAAAGGTGAGCTCCTCCAAGTGTGGCAAAGCTTTGAACATGGCCTCAAGGCCCTGTCGTGATATATTCGAGTCCTCCCTAGCATACCCATGATCATCAGCATTCCCATGTGAAACAGTGAATTCATTCGTGTCCACAAGATGAAGCACTTTCAGCTGCCTGCAACTGTTTGCAATCACAAGCAATGCCTCATCACCCACTGAATCCAAAAACCTATGATCAAATTCACACAGAATGTAGAACTCTTCCAGATTAGGGCATGCAGCAGTGATGGCTCCCACCTCCTGTGATTTGAAACCTTCTGGTGATAGTTTCAGGAGGTTGAGGCTGCGCAGATTTGCAGCTACAGCACTCCCAGCCTGCAGAGCTGGGGGTATATCCTCTGTCCAACAATAGAATTTTGAAAGATCCAGCACCTTCAACTTGCCACACATTCTCAGCAGCCCTTCAATTTCGAGACCCAAGGCTATGGATGCTTCATTATCCATAGCACGCTGGTGCCAGCGCACAAGGTGCACAATCTCAAGTTCTGGCCAAAGCCAGGCTACCATTTGAATGTCCAGTGCATCCCTCACATAAACTGTCAATTCAGTTACATTTGGAAATGCTGCCTTGAGCACATTCCCAATCTCCTCACCATTAGGAGTAGACTGGAACAGAGAGTAGCCCCATGGAGAACAAAGAGAGACATCCAAACTGCAGACCTGTTTGTAGCACATTGGCAGCTCTTGCAGGCTGCAGATGTTGCCCCTGAGAGACAAACTTGTGTGAGATTGCCTCTCCAAGGAGTACCAATCCCAACAGGTGAGCGCCATTGAGTTCCGTGATCGAGGATCAGAAATGAGACTGAAAATGTCAGTCAAGATTGCGTGGGGCATGTCACTGACATGTGTCTCTCTGTTGCAGTCCCCCCAAACTATCATCTTTTCCTCAGGTTCAGCCTCAAGCACAGGAAATGCTTTGAACTCTTCCAACTCTGACTGCATGTTGAATGGCCACACCTGCGAATCCCTGGTTGATGCCCTCTCTCTGTCCACACTGGGGATAAGCTCCTCCCTTTGTACTTCCAATGGCTCCAGTGTTGCAGAGAAAGGAGAAGAGCCCACCAGATTGATCATTGGTAGCTCACTATGGCTCACAAATATTCCATACCACTTTAGCTCCAGAGAATCCTTCTAAGCTGATTTCACAGCTCTCACAACCGGATCATCTGCAAGTTTTAAAATCAACAGTGCAAGACTCAAGTGGTGTCATTAAAACAGAACCTGTTGTCTGCACCTCCATGATGAATGCCTTTGCATTCCAGACTTATAAAATGTTAGTGATAGCAAGTTTTTAGCCAGCAGTAAAAACAGGGACTTCAAAATGCAGAAAAGCGATATCCTACAAAACTCAAAATAAAAATAAAATCTCAATAAGTATTGGGGATTCCTCAAGACTTACGATTTAAGGCAATGTGAAAAGAATTGAGAGATGACCTGATAACTGGGTTATGGATGATTTCAGAAACCAATCAGCAAGCATGAAAGAGAGGATACCCAACCCTAAAGAAAAGAGAAAACAAGACCACAAAACAAAATTGAGGACTGACAGTCACTCACATGACCTGAGACCTTCAACAGCAACATGCAGAGTATTGAAGGCCATCCTGCTGACTTTTACCAGTTCCACCCAACAGGTGGAGGTTAACTGACTTTTCTGTCACAAGACCAGAAGCAACAAGCAAACTGACTCATGATGCTGGCAAGCTAAACAGAACCTAAACTAGAAAGAGAAGACCAAAAAGCCTCAAGAAGAAAGAGGAACACAGAAACAAATAGCAAGAGACAGGGAAAAAGGAAAGAGAAACCTAAAAAGGAGAGGAAAAAAACAGAGAGAAGGAAGAGAGAGAACATTGAGAGCAGGGACTCGAAAGAGAAAATCAAAAGAAAACCAATGAGAAAAAGACAGGTGTGGAACAATACAGGAAACCCTAATCTCCCATCACCAAGCCAAAACATCAGAGCACTTGACATACAACAATGTCATAGAGAAGGAAAGACTAGTGAACACAAGGACTAGGGAAGAGGTTGCTCCATATGGTCCACACACATTTGCACACATGCACTGAAGTGCTACTGAAACAGTTTTTGGTGGAAGCCCTAATCACAAACAAGACCCGGCCATTCTACAAAAAATCGTGTCAGAAGATGCAACAGGCAAAACAGACTCCTCCATTAGTATCACATGATAAGGGGCAGTTCTGATTTCACCATCCAGTTCTCCTTTGGTACATGTTGAAATGTGTATGATATTCATCAGCTGTTCAGTGGCATTGCAGAGAAACTGTAGAAGCTTGGGGCCATAACAGATAACATGGTTTGCATTTTGAGACCGATGGTTTCAGGTGGGGAAAAAAATCATTTGGACAGCTTAACAGTTCAATGAAATTCAGGGTTCTGGATTCACCTTCTCAATCTGAATTAGCTTGCCATGCTGGCGCAAAACGAACAAACATACATTCCTCGACAATGGCCTAAAACCTGCTTGAAACCCCAGTTTGATGAGCCTGCAGAATGTATCCCACATTGTCAGACTTGTTGCAGCAATACAAAATGGAATTTGCCCTAACTAATCTAGTGAAACTTTCGACTGTGTATTTACCATGTTCACATACCTTACAAGACACGTTCCATTTCCATTTCAGATTCTCTCAGATTCCCATCCCCTCCAGACCCCTCATCATTCGTCTTCCTACGAAAAAAGTGGGCAGATCTATCTTCTGCTGAGACGAAAACAACCAAGAAAAACTGCAGGTCCCGGCAGCCAAACCTCGTCTAGAAGTTGCAGATACCATTCCAGCCAGACGTGTCTGTTATGAAGTCCGCTTCCAGAAATCCAAGCTGAAAAAAACAAAGAACGCAATTCCCCCCACCCTCTCTCTGTCTCTCTCCCAACAAAGGAAGAATTGAAAGCTCCGTGACAAATAAAGAAGAATCGATTCTCTCACCCCAACACATTTTGTATTTGCTGGTGTCAACTGACTACAAGTATTACTAGCGCTCCTTCAACCCTCTGGAATTAATACGAGCTACTTGCTTACTTACTACTCCCGATTCTTCTTCCTTCGAGGGGTAGTAGACGACATCTTCTTCTTCTTCTTTGCCATGAGCTCCACCATTTTTTTTTCCGTGCGAAAAATTCTTCTGGCAGAAGAATGAATTCTCCTCCTTCATATCACGAATCACACACACACAAATCTATATCAGAAATCTGCAACACTAAGCGAGCAATAGAGGGAGAAGAGAGATTATGAGAGAGAGAGAGAGAGAGAGAGTTGCAGGAAACAACGTGCGTGTCAGAAACACAACAGTAGTAGTGTTGGTGATATGCTGTTTAAACCCTAGAACGTGAAACAATCTCAACCGTCCACAGGTCTGGAACATGGATCCTGACCATTCATCGTCCTGTGGAAGCAAGGGCCGGCAGTTCTTTGTAGGTAGGTAGCTAGCTATGGTGACTAATTATAGTTACCTATTAGGTAGGCAGTAGGTGAGATCCAGCCCTCTTCTCGGCTGGCTATACAAATAATAGCCAAAAAGAACTATTAAAAATTAAGAGCGCTAAAATCAAGTGCTTTCTGGGATATTCAATAGCCAGAATTCGACCAAACTTTAGGGAAAAAAAATCACCAGATTTCTACACATGGTTTCAAGTAGAGTATTTTTTTTAAAGTATAGATGGGGTTTTTTAATTTTTTAAATTTTAAAACTATTTTATTTTATTTTTTTAATTGAAAATTTGAAATTTAGTTCCATATTTGAACTTATAGCCAAATTTGGCTAAATCTTGCATGTGGATCATGTCCACTTTGGCTACATCACAAAAACGACAAAGGCAAAACACTTGGGGAAGATTTAACATGGGCCCTACTAGTGGTGAATCCAACCCATAAGCAGTTGCAAAGGTCACACTATGGGTCCTACAAATTTGGATCTAGGATAAAGCCCTAGGGTAGGGGAATATTCCCCCAAATAAAGGGTCTATGAGGAGACGGTGGTAGGCCTCCTCCTTGTAGGGGCATTCCCCAAAATAAAGGACCTAGGACAAGCCAAGTCCAGCCTCACATTTTCGGGTAAAGGCCTAGAGTGAAGATCCTATAGGACCTATGACAAGGTACAGGACATCCCCAAATTAAAGGGCCTAGGATTAGGCAATTATAGGTTTGGGGGTAAAGTCCTAAGTCAGGTGGGGGGGATCTCCCAAATTAAAGGGCCTATGATTAAGGGATTATAGTTTTGGGGGTAAAAGCCCTAGGGTGGGTGCAAATCTCCCAAAATAAAAGGGCCTAGGACAATTCCATAGTAGATGAGTTTTTCCCAATTAATATTAACACATATTTTGAGTTTTCCCCAAAATTAATCTTCTCTTTTGAGATTGATATGATTTATTGAATTTTTTAAATAGATAAATAATTTTAAATAGGTGAAAATTGAAATTTCTTGTTTTAGAATAAATGAAAGTGGAAATGGATATTTATATTCTAACCTATGTCAATTAATTGTTAATACAAGTGTGAAGCAAGGTGGAACCCAAGTTAAACATAGATTAAAAAAGAATAAAAAGTATTTTTATTTTTATTTTTATTTATTTTTTGTTTTTTAATGGTGGAGCAACCATATTTGTTGTATTGATTTAATATTGTAAATATGGAATGGTTAATAATTAAATAATGTTCATACAATTTCACGATAATATAACATGCATTGGATTAAATGTGGGTAATATATTGCATAAATGTAATTAGTGCCATAATTTTTGTATATAATATGAACTCTGCTTGGATTGCAACATATGTGCAATTTTGCATTGAAGATTATTGAATTCTAATGTTAAAGGTTTTCCAACAAATTTGTGTTGTGTGTATATTGCATTATTACATATCTTATAATGCAATATAAATTATTAAAATGGTTTCTATCTTTTACACGTCAAATAATGAACATCAAGCAAAGCAAAATTACCTGAGTAATTGAGATTAATGGGTGCCTTATGAAAGGTTACATGACATTACTTTGACATTACTTTGATTTCATTATTTTTTGAATTTGTATTTAAATTTTATTGATATTAATTCAATTTTTTTTTAATTTATTATTAGAGTGTAAAAAATATGGCTTGGTACACATGAACAATGTACAATCCATATGCTTGACACACACCATTGTTCATTTCACGTAGCAATGAGGTTTCAACTTTGGTTTCCACTACAAAATATCATTTCCTTCACCATTAGACCACCTCAATTGTTATGAAACAAACATGAAGCTCATTGAATTTTTTTATTTTTAAAAATTATTTTATTTTATTTTATTTTATTTTTTTAATTTCAAAAATGCCAACATTAACCATTATTATCTTTTTCATAATTTGTCTAAACGAACAAATTTAAACGTCATCTTTTTTTAAAAAATCAAGATGTATACATCTAGAAATTTTTAATAATAAAATATCAATTAATTTGTATGAGAATGCATTTGAATCTCACTTTTTGATACATGTCAAGAATGATGTTTTGAAAATTTTCCCAATGTTTCATTAAACCAGCTTTAACCTTTCTCTTTTTTCATATTTTGTCCAAATGAAAATCTTTAAACTTCATTCTTAAAGATTTTTTCAATATGGATACATTTATAATTGCATGAAAAATGAAATATCTATTAATTTGATTGAAAACACATTTGAATTTCTCTATTTAATACATTTGAACCATGAGGTCTTGATTACATGATTTTTGAATAAGCCTATTAAAAAGCAACATTTATTTTTTGAAAAAAAATTAATACAATTTTTAAATAGATATTATATCTCACCATATTTAAAACATATGTCTAATAAATATTTTTTTATAAAAATATATTTAAATATATTTAAATGTATAATATATAATTTATTAAAATATAATATTATGTACACAAATTTTAACATTATATAAAATATTGATGTTATGTAAATTTCACACACACACACACACACACACACACACACACATATATATAACAAATATTAAAATTAAATAAATATCATTTTTTACATTATCAATATTTGAATTTCCGTGTTATTTATTTATTTATATGTTTTGATGTTTTATCAAATGAAAGTCTAAAATAAAATATAACACTTTGTCCAAATTATATGTTAAAAATTTGTATGTAATTTATATTTAATTTGGTTTATATAATTATGCAAGATGTCATATGGTAAATAATTGACACACTAAAACATTAGAATAATTTTTTTTAAAAACTTACACATTGAAAATTCCAATATAATAGTGAATGACTAATTATAGATTTTTTTCCAGATTTTAAATAATAATAAAAACCTTGATTGAAATACTTTGACTATAAGTGAACATGACAACTATATAGTGATCCAAGTTTCACTCAAGGTGAAATGAAACAAGGGCATGGTGATGTAGTTCAATTTTAAGGCCTTTTAGTGAATTGGGTTAATGAAATAGACCACCTTTTGTAATAGTGAAATGGCAAAGAATTACTAAACTTTTCATTTTTTTATTTGAGTTCCACATTGCTACACACTACTAGTGATGATGAACTATTTTATTTTTTCATATGGTTTTCAATAATTCATCATTATTTATGTCAATGTTTAATTTAATTGAAATTAATTTATATTTCAGGGACATGAAAAGATACATGTTAATTTATTTTTTCATATCATGTTGGTGGATAAGGAAAAAGAGTGAGGTAATGAAAAAATGGAGGTATTTATTAGGAAAGGTGGGAGATAGTCATTAAAACAGTTCATAGGAAAAGGAAGTAGTTATTTTTTTTAAAATGAAGTAGTTAGGCTTGAAAATGACGTAGTTATTTTTGAAATTATCTTTTGAATGGTCTATGGATGACCATATGAAGGATTCCAAAAAATCCCCATATACTAATTCCAATTACTTGTAATTGGAATTTTCAAGAATTGTTTAATTATGGTTTTTTCAATTTGGACTATGAAAGTTCCTTACAAGGATAGTTTTTTTTTTAATAAAAAATCAATGGATATATATAAGTTTTCTTTAATTTCAAAAGACTTGGCATGCCACAAATCCATTGCAATTATTATTTATTACATAGGTTCTTTGATTTTCAAACAAGTTTAAAAAAATGTTCCACCACTCTAATTTGTCATTTGCAACCTTACCATCACTAACATCCCTAGCCATCAAATTATTGGAATCAACAAAAATCGATGTTTTTATTCCCACCTTAAAGACATAATAGCAAAAAAAATAATGTCTTTTGTCATTTATATATTTGAATCACAAATTACACATATTCAAATCTAATTTACTTGATCAACATATTGTGCTAATAAATAGACAATATCAAATTCCTTTCACTAATCACAAAATAAGGCTAACTATATTATGATCAAGATTATTTCAAAAGTCTTTTCTTAAGCTCCATTTTTTTCTCAATACACATTCACACATAACACCATAACATCCATGTGCGAAAATAATGAAAAATGTATGCCCACAAAAATTCCCAATTATAACATTGATCTAAACCACATACTTTGAATGCCCTAATACATAAAGACCCTTAAAACAATTATCCCTTAACACCTTGAATTGATAATTGACTTCTTATGTTATTATATTAATGTACACCTAAGTTCAGTTACAATAGCTTTACATGTCCAATGTATATGCATTGGAAGTGACATTCACAACCCGACCAATTATTGGTTATCCAAATTTCAAACATCCATATATGGAAAGGTCAAACCATAAATTACAACCTCTAATCATAGATACAACACCAAACATAGGCTTGCACAAGCCATTGCAAGTCACTAGCACATACAAATTGCCATGAAAAACATCAACCACTTAACAATGATTCCCAACACCCTAAAACAACCAATAATTGTTTCAATCCAAAAAAAAACTTTAACAACCTTAATCATTGTCCCACATTTAGACAAATTTCACAATTGAATTTAAGGTTATACTTCCATGTAATAAGCAACCTAGTTACCAAAGCTTTCAAATGGTTGTTTCACCAAAAATAGAACACCAACCTATTCACATACCTTTTATCAATCCCACAAATGGAGAAATTTTCCATGTCGGAAATCACCTTTGAATTCTTTTTCCAAGTCTTTTGTCAAATCAACTTCAATCTCAACCACCTTCCCATGTTTTCTAAAGCACAACAACCAAATTTAGGATCATCGGGCCAATTTTTGTTTACAAAAATGAGCCTTTTCAAATTATTAGTTTGTAACCTACATTGTCATGAGTTTGTAAGAATACCAATTAATGAAAAACTTTGCTCCATCTTGATATGGGACCTTGGAACTACCAATGGTTGTGCAAGTAGATTAATGGTACAAAACATCATTTTGTGTTTGTTCCACCATTGTAAAAGGACTTGATGTCCTTGATGTTAACTTGTTATTATCAAAATGACATCAACTCTCGATTCACATGTATTCCTTTGCTATTTCACCACCATAGTTCGCCATCTCAAATATGTCTTAGCAAAACCTTGCATTAATATCTCCTTGAACCAATAGTTGTGAAGCACTTGGAGCTTCTAAAATGGCATGCAACTATTCATATCATTTTACTAACATTGGGCATAAATATTTTGTATCATTTTCATAGACAATGATAATGGCCTCTTCATAGTTAATGAATGAATACATAATAACTTAATTTTTGTATTAAAGATCCAATATTGGACATAACATGTTATGAACATTTTGGGGCTCAAAGTTGTTTATGAAATCAAACAACATATGTTAAATAAAAATCACTTTTTTTTTATGTTCAGAATTGATTCACTACTAGGAAATGCGTCTTAGTTCACTTTGGGTTTCATTATATTTTTGAGTGAATTTGGATAATTTTATCTAGTGAAATTGTTTAACCCCTTAGTGAACAAGGACCAGTTGCTATGGACAATGATTTGTTTCATTAGTACCTAGTGAAACAAGGTTACTCTCAAGTGAAATACAAATTTACCAAACCATTCACTTGCTAGTTAATTAACTAACCAGTATGAAAATTAATTAAATTTTAATTATTTAATATATAATATTATTAATAATTTCATGATTTTTAAAGCCTATTATTTATTGACATGTGTCACTACCTACACTAGGTTAAAAACCTAGCCTAGGTAGGTAGGTCACGTAATCAACCTAGGCACCTAGCCTAGGAATTCAATAGGAAAATATTTGATCAACATATCATTGTTGACCACACACAACACCACCCATGAGGTTTGATCCCTTGACCTTTGGAATGGGGGAAAACGTCCTGACCATCAAGTTACCCCACTTGTTGTGATAATATGTTGCATTACATTCTATTTATCAAATACTTCATTTTAAACATTACAAAAACATAAACTTTGAAAATTCATATCTTATTGAGATTTTGTTCAAATGAAATGATTTGAATTTACTTTTTTTAAAAATTCAATAATGTACATAATTACATTTATTTCCTTTTGAAAGTTTAAAATCATTTGAACAAAAAAAAAGTTGAATATCATTATTCAATAACATTTCAATGACCATTTTTTTGAAAAAACAAGGTTTAATAATTGGATTTTTTTTGTTAATATAATAATACTACCTATGTTAAACTACTTTCAATTATCATATGACTATTTTTCATTAATTGAAATTATTTCACCGTACATTATTTATGGCTATTTATGGCTATTCTTAATTACTTTTGGTTATTTTAAGTTATTTTTTGTTATTTTAACTTATTTCACCTTAGGATATTTTCAACTGTTGTAAGTTTTTTGGGCTATTTTATGTTATTTTTGGCTATTATAGATTATTTCAATTTAGACTAATTGTAGTTATTATAAATTATTTTTGGCTATTTTAACTTATTTCACCTTAGGCTATTTTCAGCTATTATAAGTTTTTTTGTCTATTCTATTTTATTTTTGGCTATTGTAAATTATTTCAATTTAAACTACTTGTAGCTATTATATGTTATTTTTGGCTATTGAAAGTTATTTCACTTTAAATTATTTTTGTTTATTATAAATTATTTCACCTTAGATTATATTTGGCATTCCTAAATAATTATAATATATGGTTATTGGTTGTTCTTTTATTAGTGCTATTGGTGGTTATTAATGGATATTAGTACCTATTCTATTTGTGGCTATTAATGTTTTTTAGTGGTTACTTTATTAATAGTTATTAGTGGTTATTCTATTAATGGTCATTATTAGTTATTCTATCAATGGCTATTCGTGATTATTCTATTGGTGGTTATTCTATTGATGGCTATTGGTGGCTATTCTATTAATGGTTATTGGTGGCTATTCTATTTATGGTTATTGGTGGCTATTCTATTAATGGCTACTGGTGGCTATTCTATTAATGGTTATTGGTGGCTATTCTATTAATGGTTATTGGTGGTTATTCTATTATTGGTGGCTATTCTATAAATGACTATTAATGATTATTCTGTTGAAAGCCATTGGTGGTTATTTTATTGATGGTTATTGATGGTTATTGATGGCTATTTTATTAATGGTTATTATTGGTTATGATATTATAAGTTATTTTTGGTTATTCTATTAATGGCTACTAGTGATTATTCTATTAATGGTTATTAGTGGTTATTTTATTAATGGTTATTGGTGATTATTTTATTAATGACTATTGGTGATTATTCTATTAATGGCTATTCGCGGATATTTTATTAATGGCTATTGGTGGCTATTATATTAATGGCTATTAGTGATTATTCTATTGAAAGCCATTGGTGGTTATTTTATTGGTGGTTATTGATGGTTATTTTATTAATGGTTATTAATGGTTATTGTATTATAAGTTATTGTTGGTTATTATATGTTATATTACAACTATTGGTGATTATTGTGTTATAAATTATTGTTCGATATTCTATGTTATAATATCTTAGGCTATTGGTAGTTATTATATTCTAGGTTATTTGAAATTATTTTTCATAAGTTATTATTTTCTATTCCAAGTAATTTTTACCTTAGGTCATTATATTTTGTTTTAGATTATTTTAAAATTATTATGTTTAGGATAAAATAATTTATAATAACATAAAATAAAATGACCTTGAATAATTTAAAGTATAACTTGAAATAACATATAATAATTTAGGGTACAATAATTTATACTAGCCTATAATAACATAAAATATAAGTTAGAATAATTAAAACAACTTAAAATAATATAGGGTATATCATAAACTAGCATAGATAATAGTTTTAAAAACATAGAAATAAACCTATTTGTTATAGTAAATTGTAATAGTGAATTATGTTAATTAGTAATGAAACATGATGTCTACATAATGATATTATAGTGAAATAATTTTCACTAGGTGAAATCAGTAAAATGAAATGAAGTTATTTCATTTTGAAGGTCCCATAGTGATTTAAGTTAGTAAATTACACCCCACTTTGGTAGTAATGATTCATCCTATTTAACATTGTACCCACCCATGTCATTTACATCAACTATGTAATTTGGTTACATAGTTGATTAATTGTTGTATTCAATGCATCCCTCATGAACCAATGCCCGTGTGGGGTTGGTTTAACACACAAGTTGAGACAATTGGAAAAAGACTATTCACTATAATTTAAATGACATGCCATGTTAATGTCAGAGGTATGTGATTAGTAACATCGTTGTGTTTGGTGGATGTAACACAAAACAATTGCATTTCGATATCTATATCAACCAATTTGAAACAAAATCATTTTGCTCACAAATTTACAAATGCCATAAACAAACATGTAAGATGAATCCATTATGTACCAAAGTTTTGCAATAGTTATATTCTACAATTGCTTACAACAAATTGGAATTTAAAATCCCTAATTTTAAGGTTTGTGTTTCATTGTTAGATTAAATAGACAAAACTTATGTTAGTACCCAATTTATGTAAATATAGGTGTGAATAATAAATGGGATTGATTTCCCAAATGCCTATGTTGAAAAATCAAACTATTCGAAATGTAAAAAATCTTATTCAAAATAAGGTATTAAATTGCCTTGTACATCTACCTTTTCCACATGTAAGGAAACCATTGTATCCAAAGTTCATTATATTATTTTTTTCAATAACACTTTAGATTCAACACAAAATAGCATGCAAGAAGCCATTAGTGGAACCAATAAGTTCTCCCACATGTATTTAATTTAAATGGAACTTGCCTACACACATAAGATGAATATGACAATGAGCCATCAAGTTGCCCAATAAAAACACTTAAACTAATGTTGGACTAAGTATGTAATGATAAACATCATCCATATTTTATTGTGTTAGTATGTTTACTTAGAAAGGAATTACGATGGTAAACCACATGGACACTACATTATGTCATTTTGTGGTTTAAAATACATATTATCAACAAATATAACTATTGAATTGATACCCAAAAGAAACAAATGATGGCCTAGTCACACAAATATTGCAACCAACCTCATGTAATGGCTACAAATGAAGTTTCAAGCTCATGATACAAATTGCAATGAACAACCACCTTTTTGAAATGTCAAATTTATGTAAATTTTTTATGGTAGGAATCTTATTATGCATTTATACAAATGAATTATTAAAAAAATCCAAGTAGTATGTATTGTTCTAAATTAAGCTTTTAAAAGTAACTTCAAACAACCTTATCATAACGTGTTTCAATTGCCAATCTACACTAAGAAGATTAATAAGTGCAAAGATGTTGAAGGCACCTTTAGACATTCAAATACCAAAGGTTGCTATTGTTAATGTGCACTTGTGCAAGGCAAATAATACATACATGTTTTTGGTATTTTCTACCAAATCAAATAACAAATCATATGTGAATTCATTATTTTGGAAGACCAAACAATATGAGGACACAACTACAACCCTGTGCATTACAACCACATGCTTTGAATTGTATGCATTAATAAACAACTTTTGATAATAAATGGAATGAGGTCTTGTATGAATGCATGTTATTGTTAATAGTCCTCAAATGGATCTACACAACGAAAGAAATTTGAATTTATGTTTGGACTAATTTAGGCCTTTTCTTATAATGTCATCTTTCAAACAAAGATCTTATTGTGTTAGTCATTTTTTCAAACAACATGTGAACAAGTTGAGAATGTTCAACATCAACATTTTTTCTCATGGTTGGATGCCATTAACTTTGATTTAAGTTATTATGCCCCTTCAACACTTGGTTCATTGAACAATAATTACATTATTAATTGTTTCATTATAACACATAATGCACAACATGGCTTGTGCATTGATCATATCTATAGCCCTACATCCATCATTCATATGGGTCCAAACATGATTGGGGTACCCCCTTTGAAACATAAGGACTCACTCCTAGGACTTTCAAATTCACATTTTTTTTCATTTTTCTTATGACCTGTTTTAGATTTCCTTTTTTTTTTCGTGTCAAATGAAATAATTTTGCTCTAATTTTTATACAAGCCTTTGAAATATCTATTGTTTTCACTTATGAAAGTAAGAATAGTAAAAATTATTCAATGTGAACCATGTTCTATCAATGGCCCAAAATTCCCATAAATTTCATCTTTTTACATTACAATAGGGCATTTGGTTTTTGTCATAACCATGCATTTTATGTACATTAGTATTTAACATGTTTGTGGTAAGAATCTTGGGCCCAAAAAAATTGAACTTAAACATTCCTTATGAGTCCTTGAACCTTGTTTTTTTAAAAAACAAAGTCATGGATTTTTTTCTAAGAATTGGTAGGAATATTGAAACTTGTTCAAATTTGACGTGTTATGCATAAAATAATACCTTAGTAATGTATTTATGCATGACGAAAATCAAACTTTCAATATGTGCCATTAAATTACAACATGTTTAAATGAGGGGCTCCATTAGATATTAAAAAAAGACAATCTTTTTTGGTACCCCAACCATGCTTTTGTCCAATACCAAAAAATGCCCATGTAATTGAAGTTTGGTTGAAAGGCTTCCAAAACTTAACTTGCACATGCAATTGTTTAATATACTTTTAAAAATGTGCACATCAAGTTTAAGAACTCCACTTATTTGTGATGAAATTGGTGCCCAACATGTTGTGTTTTTTTGAATTCATTACAATTTCCATGTGACATTGATAGTGGGCCACAAATGAAATAGGTTCTTGTCTAAATACCTTCACGGATTAAAGAGCCAAGGGCACACCTTTAAAGTTTTGAGTTTTAAATTCCTTAAAGTTTTAAAAAGTTGATGTGATAGTTTGAGATTGGTGAAAAAAATGTTTTAAAAATGTTTTTGGATATCCATATGAATATAAGATTGCTTTCAGATTTATCCATACTATATAAAATATTGGTGTTTACAACAAGCATTGGTTACATGTTTAACTATTTTTTAATTTGTGAATGTAATTATGATCTTTGTTTTGAATTTCCAAGAAATAAGGTTTGTGTTACAATTGAGGTCAAGAAAATTTTCAATAGTTGCATGTAATTCAAAGCAAAAATTCACAAATGTACGGTCACGAAATCCATTTTAATTTATTTCTTTGTATTGAATTTCAATGTTTAGAGTTCACAACAATCTATTTTCTACAATTTTTACAAGTGTAAACTGCACAAACCTACAACTACAAAGTTTCACTTGAGATATGAAATTAAAAAAGTTGAAGAGTAATGTTTTGATGTTTGATGCATCAATTTTATACTTGATGCCAAGCTCAAAATATCATAATAATGTAGCATGTGAACTTCAATGTCCTTAATCCCTAATGGTGCAATGTATTAATAATGATAATATTTGTATGAATTAGCTTTAGATTTCTATGACCCTAAATGGAGGTGAAGAAAATCTTTGAATATCTTTGTACTTAAGGTGATATTGCTTATGAGGTTGTTAGATAGTTTGATCGTTGAAGGTTCCTTCCTCTTTTAGGTTTTTTACATTTTCCCCTTTGTATGGCAAGTGGGATGCATATGCGTGAATATATAACCAACAAAGGTTCGCAAAAAATTGTAATAATTTGATAACACTTATCAACATGTCACTTAATCAATAAAATACAATGTACAAATTATTGGTAAATTGTTAAGTAGACATTCAAGGTGACTTGGGAAAGTAAATTGCCATTTTTATGATGCATAGAAAATTATCTTTTTCAAAACAAATATAATATCCTTGCAAAGGTGCCCTTTCAATTTATTTTCCTTGAATCATGATTTAAGAAGTGAAATAACCCCCTAATTTAATGTTCATATTACTCAATATTCAAAAAGAATTGCAAACAATCTAATTTATTTTTATTTGAACATTTGGATCATAATTCAATTGATGAGGATCTGTGGGTGCATTACAAATTTCTACATGGGTTAAATTCCCCATCATATTGTATTGCAAATCCATCATATTCAACTATAATAGGGGTTATTGGATCAACCAATCATTAAAATAACCACATGGATAACAAGGGGTCAGCCGAATGCTAGAATATTGGGATGAATTCTCACAAAAAATTTGAATATGATGTTGGCACATGAATTGAATAACCATTTTATGATTTTTTGTGAAGTTATCACTTCCAAAAATATCACACATGTACATAATGTAACATATAAAATATATAGTCAAGAATAAAACATGTACTGAATTTTCTGTAAATTCTAAAAAAATCAATGAATCCTATAAAACATTCCAATCATGGACAAAATGTTGAATATAATTATGGTCCAAGGAATTAAATTCATGTTGATCAAACTAAAAATAATTGGCTAAATTAAATTTATCTACATTTATTTATGGAATAATGCCATGGAAGTAAAAAGTTTCCATAAATATCAATTGATGTCAAAATACAAAATCTTCACATTCTAGAAATAAATATTTGGATGTTTTATAATTTATTTTAGTGTCAATAATCATCATCCATGACATTGTTTCTTCTATTACAAACAAGTTCCATTAATATGGCTTAGATTAGTTTGTTTTGAAATCACAACTAGGATTAGCAAATATTTTGAAAATCGTTAAATACCATGCATTGAATTGGTTCCCATATGTGATTGCCAACATTATAATAACCTTGGCAATCAACACAATAGTGGCATCAATGATACAAATTATTTGAAAATAATCATTTCTTTTCAAATTGGCATTCTTATTTATTATCCATGTAATTGGTGAACGTAATGATTTAAAGCTTTTCTTTGAATACTTTATACATGGTTTAGGGTTACAACAAGAAAACATGAAATATGATGTAATTCATGATCATGCAAACTTATGATCATGAAAAATATAATAGATTATGGGTTTGATCAATATGAAAATTTACCAAATATAACTTTCAAAATAATTCCACTCATAAACATGAAATAAACATGAAGGATACACAAAATTCAAAGAAATACCCAAATGAAATTTCAATTATTAACATGAAAATATTTTCATTTACATGGAATGGGTGAACATTAAGTGTAGGACATGTTTTGGAAATATTTCATTTTGGAGAAATATTAATTTCAAAACCATCCACTTTGATGTAATGCCAATGGAAAGCTACAAAAATATTATAAAAAGTCAAAAGTAATTCTTATTATAATATTAAGACCTATGTTGAACATGTGATACATCATGATTACAAGCTCAACCAATAAGCATAATTTTTTTCTTCATTTGTATGATGCATGTGAAGGGTTCAGGGCATTTTATTATGAAGCAAATATGCCATTGAAACATATCAAGGAAACACCACAAATTAGTTTGTCAACTCAAAAATGTTATTTTACATAGGTAGACACCTTAGTGGTTGCAAATAAAATTATTTCAATTTGAAATTGCACTCTATGGAAGTATTGGGAAAAAAAAAGATTTCATAAACCTTGTTGTTAGGGCTTACTTGAATCTACTACATTGATTTTTTTACTTGAAAAGGTCATCAATAGTGAGCTCAAATGAGAGCTATGAATTTATAGGAACATGGCAATGAACTACATGTATTTGTTGAACATATCCATAGATCTATGTTTTCATAAATGAAAACACATTAAGATCCTTACAAAATGTGGTCACAAATATTGTTTTACAACATTTGATACGTTTTTTTTGGGGGGGGGTTAAAATTCACTTTCAAAATTGGAATTATTCTTTTGAATTCTGATGATATTTGATTAGTTTGGAACTTGGGCCAATCATTTCTATATAAAATAAATAAATGATGAATTAAAAAAGTGTATGATTATATTTATTATAAAAAAATGCACGTCAAATAGTATAAAAAATATAAATATATTTCACAAATGAGGTTGCAAGTGATATTTTTGTATGAACCTTTGGATGATTTGAATAATATTCATACAAACTAACAAATTAACAAGTTCCTCAAATTTTCCTAAAAAATGTCACTCATCAAACATGTTTTTAAAATATCTAGTTGTTGGTTTGCACAAGTGTTTCATTTTTTACATGTATTGAGGGGATTAACCCAATATTTGAAAGTACCAAAATTAGTTTCAAAATTATTAGGCAAACTAGGTAATTCAACATAATGATATAAATATTCGCTTTGAATTAAAGTGTGCAAGTGAACGATCTACAAGGGGTAACCATGTGCCACTTGGGAATTGTGGGATTACATTTCATTGTCCAAGACATTCATGTGTCTTGAAAATGTGTTGTAATGAATGAATTTAGATTTAAAAATAACCTTTTTGATTTGCCTTACAATTTAAAGTTGGTGTCCAATATGACTATCTAGGGCCTAGTTTTTTCAAACAACGATAGATTGTCGAATAATTGCAAATGATAAAAACCCTAGTGTAAGGGTTTAGAGGCAAAATGTAAGTAAATAATGATTTTTTAAATAATATAATCCATGGAAAAATGACAAGTGCCCAAGAAACCCAAGAGGTAATGCTAAAATAATGTGAATGAATGGAAATACTCGATAAATGCCTATCGAAACATATTAATTATACTATGGGCCCATGGGTAGGTAGTAGTTTTTATAAATGGCCTATTGATCAATCACATGTGATGATAAAATGTGATTATTCCCTTAGCACAATCCCATAGGCAAACTATGGGTTGTAAATAGTATATTTTATTAAAAAAAGGGCTTTGACCAATCACAAGTGTTGAAACACTCACTCCCCATGGGTCACAATTCTAACAAAACTATATGTAATTAATTTTTATGGAATGGAATGGTCTATGAACGAATTGCAAATGCTTTGGTGACAAAATGTATTACATTAAACATATAACATTTACATTCATTATCCTAGATTTTGTCATATGAGTTTAGGCCATAAAAAAGACAAGGTCTCATTGGTTGAATTTGATGCACTAATGGCAATCACCAACTTTTTTTTCATTGGTGAGATTTAGTGAAAAATAAATTTAGTGAAAAATCAAATAAAACTCAAATTTAACAAAATGAAATGTCTTTTCAAGGTTTCAATTGTTGTAACTAACCAAAAAAAAGAAAGCAAAAATAAAATAAAAATTACCATATTTCTAAAATTTAGTTCCTTGAAATAGACATAAAAATATTCAAGTTAATTATTGATTTGAATTTCATATTTGGTGGTTGGCTAAATTTGGGTTTGCATTTTGCTATGGATGATTGTCATTTTGGTTAAACCCTTACACTATGTCAAAACATCTTTGTCACAATTAGAACAATTTGTGATTAATGTTCAAATTTAATCATGTATTCAAATGTGAATGCTAATCACTACCATTTGTATGACTATAATCATACAAATGACTATCTTATTACAATTATGACTATGTGATTGATCAATAGTCATTTTAAAAGACATGACATGTGTTATAATCTTAGGGCCACCCTAGATTACCCTAGGTAAACTGGCCTAGTAAACTAACCTACTTTTATCATATAAGATCACAGATATATAATATATGACTATATTTATTTATTATATATTATATTAATAGAAGTATGTGGATATAATGAATATAATATGAAAATTTATTTATAATTTATAATAATAATTTCATTTATTAAAATATTTATATTTTCAAATTAAGTTATATTTTATAATTATATAATCAAACTCATATTATAATTTAAAAATTATTGTGTATGTATTGAATATACCATATTCTAAAAATACACTATGTAATTTGAGTGGTTTTGAGAATAACGTTATTATATGTTGATATGTCATATTTTATGAACTATTTGTATTGAATTTCACAATTAAAATGTACCAAAAAAATTATATTAAAAAAAATTTCTTTCATTTGGCCAAACTATGAAAAAGATAATGATGGTTTTTTTTTTTTAAATGTTTCCAAAACATCGTTGTTGAAATGTATTGAAATGCAAGATTTACATGCAATGTCTTTCAAGTCAAATATATATTTAATATATTTAATAAATTTTTATGTAGATTTTGGAAAACCCTCCAAAATGTAGTTTAAATCATTTCATTTAAACATTAATATGAGAAAGATATTACTAATTAAAGTTGGCATTTGGAAAAAAATTAATTCCATCTTAATTTAAAATTAAAGGTGCAAGTAAAAAAGTTTAATTCATATGTTTTGTTTTTGAATCTCATCTCACAAGTTATGTAAAGAACATGTCTTCCATTACTTATCATTTAGAAATGCATATGGCAATTTGGGACAAGTGAACAAATGCTTGATTTTACGTAAAAATTGAAAAATAAATGAAATATTTTTTGGTTATTCATTCTATGTACATGATCCTTTTCCTATTTATTTGCCTACTTACCCAAGTAGTTAGGTCAAATCTTCTTGGAGCTTTCAATTAAAAAAAGAAAGAATGAATGAAATAATATGGATTAAATGATTAGTATACGATAATTCAAATTAAATAATAAATAACCTAGATTAATAATTTAATTAGATAATCTGGATTAAATTATTAATATTAACTAATTTGGATTTAATGAAATAAAATATTCAAATTTTCCTAGTTGTTCATATGTTAGTGAAATTACTTGTTTGTATCAACTTGTCATTAATAAGTAAGCAATTGACAAATTCGCTAAGATTTCACTAGGACCAAAATTCACCTAATTCAATACAAAACCTAATGAATTCATTTGTGATTTGGATTCATTATATATTAATGTAAGCATAAGTAATTTTAGGTTAATCTAGGTTTGTCATGGTAATTAAGCTAAGTTTAGATGAGGTTAACTTAAATTTAGCCTTGATTAACATGAGTTAAACCTTGGGTTAATCTACATTTAACCTTAGTTAGCTTAAAGGTTGCCTAAGATGAACATTGGTTAACCTAGGTTTAGCCTAAATTTAATTGAATTTAAACCTACATTTAACATTGGTAAGCCTAGGTTGAACCTACATTTAACCTTGGTTAGGATAGGATTAACATTGATTAGTATCAATTAAATTTAACCTAGGCTTGGACTTTGGTTAGCATAGGCTTAACCTTTGTGAACCTAAGCTTAGCCTTGGTTAGGTCTCGGATAATGTAGGTATGGTTTAAATTTAACTTATATTTAAACTAGGTTGAGCTTTGTTAAGCCTAATTTTAACCTAGGTTGACCATTGGTTTAACTTAAGCCAAATACCTATTACTAGGTAGGTATATGTAGGACCCCAGGCTCAAAATAGGTAGAAACAAATGTGCTCCCCTATACCTCACCTTTTCAGTTTATATACATGAGAGTTGAACTTTGGGGACAAATCTGAGCTGCTATTGGGAACGTCTTGGGGGAAGAACAACTTGGGGGAAACATTTGGGAACCTAATAATAATCTAATGGGAACATGATGGGAACACATTGGGAACAAGGGAAAAGAACCCCCCCCCCCCCAAAAATTCCATCTCACCCACTCCCCCAAAAATGAAAAAACATTTGGACCCCCTTCTTGTGAGTGCATGCTCCTTTAAGTATTAAAAAAATTTCTACTCATGAAATTGGTGTTGGAAAAGAAAACTTTACAAAAGACACAATTTCAAAATGGCATCTTTTGCATGCCTCTTTATTTGGGAATGAGGTAAGCATATTTGAATTTGTAATTAATTGTCCGTGTGATGATTTAATATATTGGTTTACATATTATATATAGGTGCATTCACACTTGGTGTTAGGGACTTAAAACTTATTTACTCATGAAGATTTTATATTATGCTAACCTTTGCTTAACATTAAACTATCACCCGTTTAACATTGGGTTCCACCTAGGATGCCACCTAGATTTTCATTTCACACTGACTTAACATCAAGTGTGAATGTAGCAATATATGAAACCTAAAGTTTGTCCTCTCCCAAACCAACTCTGATGAAAACATCATCACTCAAAGTTACAATTCATCCGTGTAGTAATGACTAGCATGGTGTTATAGGCTTTCTGTTGTTCCAAACTATTTTGGAGAGGTAGGCTAAGGGACGCCATATCGATGAATGTGACCAACCACATTGGATGAATGTGACCAACCACATTGGATGAATGTTTAAATAAGATACCTCCAATGAATGATGTTAATCAAATGGAACTTTGGAATAAAGTTCAGACCGAGTGAACTCTCTCACTCTAGCATCATTCTGTAGTCTCTCTCTCTCCCTTAAAGGGTAGAGGGAAAATAAAAATAAAAATAAAAATAAAAATCATAAGAAATAATGACTCAAAATTAAAAACCATGTATATTGTTATGTAGTAGTTTCAATGTAAAGATGAAATTGACTAAAAACAGCACCTTATAAAAAGGTACAGAACCTCACTAATAAATGCAGGAAAGAGACATCCGAGACATTTCATTACTTTGCAGATACCACTGAAAAGAAGGGATACCAGGTGAAAAGAGGCCCAAAGATAGGGTGAAGATAGGGTTACTGAATGGAATACTCTATTGTCCCACTGAAGAAGAAGAAGAAGAAGAAGAAGAATAATAATAATAATAATAATAATACAGAGCCCAGTCAATGGAGAATCTGTTTGAATTTTTCCACTTTGTAGCTTTGTGTCTTACTTACCAATCTCTGGACCATTCTTGTGGCCTTCACTTCACTTTTACTTTACAACTGCACACATGCAAAATCAATTGCAAACATTTAGGTATCTGTGTGGTGTTTGCCTTATGTTGTGACACATGGAATAAGTTAGATGGAGAGACAATTCTTTTGCATCTTGTGATTGGGGGGGGGGGGGGGGGGGGGGGGGGGGTGTGTGTAAAGAGCTTTCCAAATCTTTTCCATGTGTTTTCTTTGATCACTCACCTCCCTTGTGTGGAGAATGTTCTTTTCAAAATAAAAATGAAACCTTCCACATGTGGAAGATCCCAAATTTGGTTAGAAAAGGATCTCCCACTTTCATAAGGTTCCCAAATTTGGTTTGGAAAGGATCTCCCACTTTCTTTCATAAGGTTCCTAAATTTTGTGTCTTGTGTTTTCATGCTTTTATTTGCCTTGTTCTTCTTGTGGATGGGCTTCCCTTCCCTACTTTTTAAAATTTTATTTACAGGGTTTTTCTCCTACATTTTTGCAAAGCTCTTTACATAAAAGTAAGGAACAATTTTTTCATCTCTTCCTTGGTCTTCCGTCCAAGCAAAACCTTGGAAGAATTTTTTAAATGTTCCTTATGTTGCAATCACACATGGTGGTATCTCAAGAATATCTCGATGATAAGGGAGATGAATTTCTTTTTTTTTTGGCTAGATTCAAACCAACAACGTTACATAACATAAAATTTTGCATGTAACACTATGTGATGGCTATGTGGTAGCTAGTGTTAATATGATAATAAGATAATGATAAACAAACATTGAAAATTGGAAAATTGTAGATTTAAGTTTAATATTGCAATGTTAGTTACTGCCCAAGAAAGGGGTTCTTTTAAGTTCATGTTACATAGGCTTAATTTATTTTTAGTTATCATAATATTTATTTTTAATATTAAAAATTTATTTATCCGCCTATATATTTAACTATCTACTTACCTATTTATCTACCTTCGTATTTATTTACCTATCCACCCTCACTTACCCATTGACCTAATTGTCCACTTATCTAATTATTTACCTACTAACTTATCTATCTTCTTACATATCTACCCACCCACCCACATGTTTACTTGGCCATTTACCTAATTAGCTAAATCTTTGGCTACCTATTTATCTAGGGCTTCTTGGACTTGATAAATTTTTCACATAGATACCTACCAAGAAATGTGAATGACAATAAAATAAATTTTAAAAATGTTAAAATACACTTTAGTTGTAACTATTAATAAGTACTTGGCACCACATGTATGAATAGTCATTTATAAATCTAGCTACCATGGTTAGATTTGTGACATGTCCATTATAAAATGTTAACTAAGCCCTAATAAAACTATTCCCACTATATATATATATATGTTTCATTTGACCAGGCTTGACCTATCCCTAGGTGGAAAATAAGCCTTGGTGCAACCACTACCAAACTCATGAAGTTTCTCCCAACCAAGGTTGATGTGTTTCTTAGTGGAAATAGGTCAATTTCATTGTATATGAATGCCAACTTTGCACTTGCAAAGTGTAAGGTAATGCCCCTATGGTAGGCTAGATGGAACCAAGGTCCAAGATGTAATGCCAACATAATGATTGTAGCAAGCTAGCATAGTGGGTGCTCCTACTTTATGTGGGAAGGTTATTAAAGGTAACTATGAAAGGTATGAATGGAAGGGACCAATGTAATGTCCCACCCTACAAGAACATTTTGCATCAACAAATGGTACTAAATTGTTCAACAAATATCTTCATGGCACATATCCCACAACCATTTATATCAGTTTGCATGTACCTATATATTCATCTTGGGTGCAAATTATTCACCCAATTGAAATGCATTTCTTGCAATTTGCAAATCCACAATATTTCACATAAAAATCTTGTAAGGGGCAAGGTCATAGCACCAGAACTTAAAGCTTTTGGTGTATAGTATAAAGCATGAGGATAGGTGGGTAGCATTTCCAAAATGCAAGAATCAAACACTTAAGGTTAGGTCACACATATAAAGGTAGTTGTTTTTAAAATTTTGCCCTAACATTGTGAAAAGGTGTCAAGTCTTGAGAAAGTGTTTGTTAACATTGCATCTTATTATTAATTTAATATCTTTTCTACTTTGCATCCCACTTACAACATGATGTCAATGCTACATGATTTGCCACACTTGTGATCACATGTTCATTTTGAAAGTCCATACATTTAAGTCCATACATTTTTTACAATCGGCCACCAACATCAATGTCATTTTTTCACTGAACTTTCATCAACATTGTTTTTATTTTATTTTATTTTATAAAATTATTGTGTTTTCATTAATATTATGTTGTGTTGTATTTTTCACATGTGTTTGTGTTTCCCTTTGCAATGTGCTTTTCAAATGCATCCTTGTTTCCATATGCTTTGATGGTGTTGTGATGTTATTGATGTTGCTACAAAGTTTTTTATGTTTTGAACCTAAATATTATTGTGAGAATTTGACAAGGGGCGATGAAAAGTTTTGCAAAGATAAACTTTTGCTACATCACAATTGTTTCTACTACAGTTGCAATGGACCTTACAATCTTGCAATGCTAGTAACAATGTTGCTGAAACTTTTATTGTCATCATGAATTTGTTGTTGTTGCTTCAATTATGCAATCAATTTCAACTTATTTCAATTTGCTATCACACAACCTTTACAATATGTTCCTACTTTTGTTTGTATATAATTGTGTTGTAGCAACCTTTGCATTCTTATACATGACTTGATGAAGGGCATGGAGGCAAAAAAAAAGTAAATAAAAATCTTACGACACAACATCACCAAAAGGAATTATGCAAACATGCAAATAAGTTACCACTAAATCATTAAGACCTTTTTAAAATGTTAGTTAACATTGCATTTTGATTCTACAATGTATAATTAAAAAAGATTAAGTGATATCTACTTTCTCTACTACCATTGATTTGATATTTTGTATCATGTAGACATCCATATAAGATTTAGAGGTACTTAACACTACATGTGTGGACCCTTGGGTAAATTTACCTTTCCTATTTTCAAGTTACCTATGTTTTAGCTCCATTTGTGGTTAGACCTTTATTAAACTAGCTTACCACATGATTTCGTGTTTTTCATTTGGGGAATGATTTTTGTTTTGGGTCAAATTCAAAACATGGGTTTTATGGGAGGCAACACCCTACAATGTAGTGAATAATGTTGGTGAAGTGGCCTATATTTTTGGAATACCACAAGGCTATAATTTTGTCATACCTTAGCTTCAAGGATATTTTTGTAGCAAATGGTAAATTCCATTAACATTAGAGAGATTCCTTTTTTCAAACCTTTGATTTCAATGTTCCTAGCCCAAGGTTTTTTTTTTGGGGCACAATGTTTTAATTAATCTGAACATAAGGTTTGGACTTGTGCAAGACCAACATGGGATAAAGGAGAATGGGTTCAATGGCATGTGCAAACTATGCCATGAAACATGTATATGAATTGTAATTTGAATGTTTTTTTATCTACCCATTTCATTGTAAACACATGGAAATTTTGTAACAAGGCTTTTACATAAATTAGAAAAAAGGTGGGGTGAAATTAAGAATCTCGTTGAAACTATAGCCAAACAAGTTTGGCTTCCATTTCCATGGGTCTTTGTAAATATATTTATCAAAAGTTAATGAAACACGAAGGCCTTTGTCAAAAGTGTTTGTTTAACTGTTTAATTAAATCTTAATTATGTTAGTGTTAAGCTAGGTTAATGTAATTAATTGTGTTTTAGCTTGAATTGGGTCATGTGTGAATGCAGTTCGAATTATTTAATGTTTGGGATATAATCCCAAGTTGTTTGTTTTCAAATCACTTTCAGTGATGGTGATTTGAAATTTTAAAACACATAATTTTTTTTTTGTTTTGCAATTTTTTTGTCTTTGTGCAAGTTTCTTTACGGCAAGATCCTTTATAGATGACAAATATTTGGGGAAGATTGTTTAAATATATATTTGCATTACAGTATAATGCAACATCTTGTTTGGTCAAAAGAATTTTTTAATGATTTTTTTCAATTAACAAATTCGAGTATATCAAAAATATTTTTGAATAAAATTTCATCAAAAAGACTTGTGTGGTTCCTATCATCTCATTTGTGCCTTAAAATGCATGGCAACCACACAAATGTGGTGACCTAGACATGAAAAGGAATAAATACATTGAATAAACTCTGAAAGATAATAAAAAAACATAAATGTTTTAAATCTTGATTGAAATGTAAATGATTGAAGAAATTAAAGTATAATGTATAAATAAACAAATTTTTCAAGGATTCAAGGGACCCCCATGTTACATTGGCAAGTATGCAAAGTTATTCACCATGATCTTATGTTTTACATTACAAGGTAAACATTATAGAAGATGATGTGATATTGCTTAAATTAAAAACCATTAATGCATGATAAATATTGGTTTAGTGTGGTATCGTTACAATAGATTATTGTCATACATGTCCCCTTCAAGAGTTGAAGGTGAGAAGGAGCCATGGTGCAATTCATATGCACCACATGATTTTACATTGAAACATGTGTAGTTAGTTGTTAAGTATTCCATAAAAGGTGTGAAGGTATTTTTGGTAATGTTTTTTCATTAGGTTTAGATTTGCCTTGTGTGCAATCAAGGGATGTGAGTCCAAGTTTGGAACCTAATTTTGTAGTTGTTCAAAGGAATGGATGACCATCTTGATGAACAAATCAACATTTTGATTGATGGAAAGGACGTGCAAAAAAACAAAAACCAAAAAAAACAAATGGGCCAAAAAATTGGTGGTAGCTCACATGAGTACATGTACATAACTTTGAATCTCTTGACCTCTAGGTAGGAAAAATTTTCACCTTTAACATGATTTGCAACTACTTTACAAAAATCCACATATGTATTTATACATATGTAGATTGAGCTTGAAAGGGTAGTTGTTAAACATGAGTATCATTTACCGGTATCTATCAATTAGGGTATAATTTGTTGTCAAGTAATGCGTGGCATTATTAAGTAGTATATGGATTTATTATTTAGTGTAGGGCATTATCAAACATCGTTTAGTTCATTTTCAATAGTGAATGACATTATAAAGTATTGTATAGTTGATAATTAGTTAATATATAACATTGTTAGCCATTATATAATGCCAAGGTGCTAATAATAGATTGGTTACACCAACATGAAGGCCAACAAGGTTTAAAAATTAAGAGGTTGATGTTTAGCAGTGGAGGGGGATTTTTTTTAAAAAGCTTCCATAAGAACTTTAAGTGGAATTTATTTATTTTTTCCAACTTTTTGTGAGAATGACTTTTGGATGTGAAAAACAAGTGGCATGGAGATGGTGATGGGGAATTTTTGGAGGAAAAAATGAGCCATGGAAATAATGATGGGGAGAGGGTGTTCAAGCTTTTGTAGGTACGGGGGTGATTATTTAAGGTAGTTATGAAGGGAAAAAACCAACTTGGAAAAAATGGGACAAAAAAAGAGAGAGGAATAGGAATTTAAAATTTTTTGTTAAAAGTTTTGTGTATAGTATTTTGAAGATAGTAAGAGGAAGATAAATGTTCCAAAATGTGCACATGTAAATAGTTTTCCATTGGAGAACTATTTACATATGCACATTTTTTTTTTTTGTGATTCTTTAAAAAAGAGGAAGGAGAAGAAAATGGGTTTGATTATACGATGTTTCAAAGTTTTAGAGGGTTGAAGTTTCTTGTCATTTTTTAGGTTGTTTATTGGCTATAAGAAGCTATGTATGTGGAGAAAAACATTTGATTTTGTGGTGTTAGAGCTTGAAATTAAGGTTTGTGGTGTGTCACATGTTCAAGTGAAACATGTATTAGAAATTTCAAGATGAAGTAAATGAAAGGGGAAGGTAATTGTGGGTATGTAGAATAATGAGAACTTGTATCTATATTATAATAGGTTGTTTTGGTGGAGCTTATTGTGGATGAGTTTTTGGTGGCATTTCATGTTGAATTGTTATTTGAAAATCAAAGATTTCAGCCTTGTCAACAATTGGATACACGACATATAACATATAACATACAATGGTTAAAAGAATTAAAATCCGTAGTGGCAACTTATTGGCATTTAATCCAAGAAGGTTAGAGAGAAAAATCTTTCAAATTAAGCACTAAATTAAATCCACATTTAACAACAATGCATTGTGATGAGTCATTTTGGTCACATTTTTCAAAGTTTATAGAATTTGATGTCTAGATATGAAATGTGATGTTTGTTTTCAATAGAAAAGTAGAAAAAAAGACCATTGACAACCAAAGTAGGTAACAAAATGAAGAAGAAAACAAGAAGTTCAAAAAAAAAACCTTACATTTGGGCCTTCCTTTCACCCCTAAACCCATGTTTCAACCTAAAATATTATTATTCAAAATTAAATTAAAAAAACATTGAATTTAGGCATAAAATATTAAAAACACAACAGTAGTACTTGTAATGCACAAAATTCAAAAACACAATAACAATGAAGGCATCCAAGACAAATTTTTAAAAAAGGATTGAATTCAAATGTCATCCATTACCACATTGATGTTTACAATTATCATTGTTCACACACATAAATCAAATAACATAAACCACCTTAATGGCACATCATGTCCAAATTTCATAACATGATTCACTTGCAACCAAATAAGAATGTAGCCCAAAACACAAAATGGAAAATAAAAACACAAAACCATGTGAAAGAAATTGCATAAAAGCACAAAAAATTTACAAAGCAAAAAAATTGCGTGTTTTAGAATTTGAAATCACCAAAAATGATTTGAAAATTCACAACTTGAGATTATATCCCAAACATTAAATATATCAAACCTCGTTCACATATGAATTGGTTCCAAAATCAAACATAATTAATTATATTGACCTGATTTAACACTAACATAATTAAGATTTAATTGGGTAGTTAAACAAATAGTCATAACCTAGATTATCACATTATTACTAAATTTGGTGATAATTAAGTTTCATTCCTTATTTAATAACAATGTATATATATTTTAAAAAGAAATTTCACTTGTTTTATGACCAAATTATGGGTATTGATGGTATGTTACCTTTATGTTATGAATATTTTTATTATTCTATGAATATCCAAAACATAGTTTAATTGAAAACATATTATGATTCAATTGTGATTCTTACCAAGGTTTGACCTTAGTTTCCCATCCTATTGTAAACCTCATACTTTCCCCCTCATATTACCTATTTAATTGCTTATAAAAGTTGGTGAGTATCTTTCCCCCTCATATTACCTATTTAATTGCTTATAAAAGTTGGTGAGTATTATGAGGAAGTAGTTAAGGAATGTAGGTGGTTAATATGTAGGTAGGTAAAGCACTTGGTAACTACCACAAATTGTGGACAAATTGTGTGTGAAATTTAGTGTTACTCACTTGACTTCTCATGAAAAGCTTATAATATGTTTTTTTTAATTTAAATTTTTTAAAAACTTGTACAAAGAAATACCATTGCACATTTTAATGTAGGTTTGCCATAAAATAGGCAATTGTACAAGAAACAAAAATAATGCCCTTCCCAAAAAAAATCAACATCGAGGAATTAAACCAGGTTATTTCAGCAATAAGCCAAGAGTTTGGCAAATGGACTAAAAAAGAAGCCAAAGGAGAAAAAACATGATTTTTGATTAAAATATGACTTTGTGCTTTTCCAAGGCAATTATGGAAACTCAAATGTAATTTCACCATGCAAAAATATATTTATTAATCTTCATAAAATCCTCTAAAAAGAAACCAAAATCTTTCAAGATATTATAACTCTATAAACTAATCTCAACTTCAACACAAGTCAAAATATTGTCTTTCAAAAATCCTCATATAAAAATAAATAGACCTATTATTATTATTATTACCTAGGGGCCTATAAAAATCCCCTTAAAGCTACCATACTCTATAATGAATCTAAACACAACAATATCCTTCTTCTTGCCTTGGTAGGCAAGGCCAATAAACTGAAACCAACCAACCTTGAATTTGGGCAACCATTGAAAAACATGCCCTCAAATTACACTAAAATCAATCAATTGGATTAGTTAGGTCTTGCCATGTCCCCTAACAACCACACTTAAACTGAAGTTCTGAGGAGTTAGGAGCTTGCATCCCATGAGTTGGATGAGGAGGAGGACTTGGCCTTCCTCCCTTGATTTCAAAGGAATCCCAAGAAGGCAACAATGGTGAAATGGAACTCCTCCTTTTCCTTTCCAAATAGGTACCCCTAATTGGGCCCCTCTTTTTCAAGATTTAGCCATATTTGGCTACAAACTAAATATGAATGTAAGTTTTTTTAATAAAATCTTTCTATATATATTTTTTGTTACTTACTTGAACTATATATAGATAGAAATCTGGCGATTTTTCTTAAATTTTGGTGTAGTTATGGCTATGGATAATCTCAAAATATACACAATGATTTTAGCACGTTAATGTTTAATGTTAGTATTTTTGGCTATACATAGCCAGCATTACATAAATAATAAAAAGTCTGCTATTCACTGAGTCATCGGCTCATCAATGTGGTAGGTACCTAGAAATGGGGTAAGTAGGCACCTAACTTTACGAAATGGTCGTAGATGACGACACTAGAGTTTCACAGAGTTTCTTTTGTTTTTTTCCATGGCGTGTATGTTTGCGCCTGTCGCACCTCTTCCGATTGTGCGCCCCTCTCTCCCTCTCCCCCTTTGCCCAAGCGCTTCTCTATATCATCATCTCTGCTCTCTCGTTCTCGCATCGCATCGTATCGCATATCAAGTAGCCGAGCGCTTGCATTTTCTGTGATTGTCGGCTTTTCTTTGTTGCATACAACTGCTGGTCTATTGTTTGTTTCTTATTAGTTTGACTGGCTTTTTTTTATAATAAATTTGTTGTTGAATCATTCTGCGTTGTGTGTGTGCGCGTGCGCGTGCGCGCGTACATTTCTTTTCCTTTTCCTTGCTTTTTGTTCTGTTCAAACATATAACAGCTTTAGCGAAGCGGAGGGATTTGTCTTCCTTGAAGAAGAAGAAGAAGAAGAAGTCGGAGGAGTCCAGAAGTTCTCTATATCATCATCTCCGCTCTCTCGTTCTCGTATCGCATATCAAGTAGCCGAGCGCTTGCATTTGCTGTGATTGTCGGGCTTTCTTTTCTGCAAAAAACTGGTGGTCTATTGTTGTTTCTTATTAGCTTGACTGGTTTTTTGGAATATATTTGTTGTTGAAGCTTTTCAATCTACGTTGTGTGTGCGTTTCTTTTCGTTTTTTCTTGTTTTTTGTCCGGTACAAACATACAGCTTTAGCGAAGCGGAGGGATTTATCGGAGAAGGAGAAGGAGAATAAGTCGGAGGAGTCCAGGAGGTTGAAACTGTAGTGGTGACAGGTAGTCTTGATAGCTGACATCTGTTCATTTGTTATCCTTACGAGTACATGCATCGGTGTTAGGAGAGACGGGCATCCGACAGACGGACGGAGTGAACTCGGAGTCGTTTTTCTACGCTCTTGTTTGATTGGAACCGAAGTTCCTGACAAAGGCTTTTCTTCTTTTTTCGTCAGGCTTCTCGACTCGGACTTCTCCGCTTTTGTGCACATCAGTGTTCCTGTGGAAGGCAAAGGTATACTTACGTTGCTGGTTTCTTGAGCGCCTGACAGTTGTGGAAACGATCGAAGGCCTGATCGGTCGGAGACCTCCTGCTCAAGTTCGTCTTGTTATGTCTGAAAGCTGGTGTTCTGCATTTCTTGGTTGTGTTTTATCAGGAGTTCTTTTCTTTTCTTCTCTTTCTTTTCAAAGGGAGCGTGTGAGTCCTAGACTCGGTTTGCATTTGCGGCACAAACATTTTGATTTCACGACTTGCCTGTGAAAGGCTCTTTGCCGCTCGATGATGTCGAAGGATTTTGTTTTGTAGGTTTCAGTAACATCCAAAGATGGCTCTGGAGCGGCCAGATCAGGAGACAGCTTCTCAGCCCCCTGAAGCACCAGTGATGTGCAAGAACATCTGTGGATTTTTCGGAAGTGCAACCACCATGGGCCTCTGCTCTAAGTGCTACAAGGAAACTGTTGTACAACAAGCTGAAACATCCGCAGCCATTTCTGCAGCCGTTTCAACAACACAACCTCTGCTGCCAACTGAGGACAAAGCCGAAACAGATGTTCCAGCAACACAGACTAATAAGAGTCTGCCTAAACCTGTTGTTGTTGAGTCTTCAAGCGCGCAGGAGGGCGAATCAAGACCTGCAGCAGCTGTTGTTGCATCTTCAGCTTCCAGATACGAGGCACCCCAGCAGCAGCCGGCTCCGAATCGGTGTGGCTCATGTAGAAAACGCATAGGACTCACAGGTTTTAAGTGCCGTTGTGGCATCACTTTCTGTGCTCTACATCGGTATTCCGATAAGCACAGTTGCACATACGATTACAAGGCTGCTGGTCAAGAGGCCATAGCCAAAGCCAATCCCTTGGTCATAGCTGAAAAGGTTGTGAAGATTTGACAACACCCATACCCTGTTTTGTTTTCAGATGTGAAGATATATTCAGATCCTATACATCCTCCCTTCCTCTCAAGAGCTGAAATCAGATGCCATAGATGTCGGAGAATCTTGTAAGTTACTTGCCTATTTGCCATTTTGGAGCCCATCATGTACAAAAGTAGTTGATGATCCTATGCAATGAAATCATGTTTATCTCTGCTCTCTGTGGTGTAGGAGTTACCTACAATCTACTGCTTCCATCTCATGTCTCATCTTATGTAGTCCTGTTATAGCTTTGGTGCAATTGATTATCAAGGCGGGATGATTACAGTGGCAATTCTCAAGTTTTTGGTTTTCGTGATGTCAAGTTAAGTTTGAGAGCTGAAAAACAAATGTTGCAGAACATGGGTAAGTCTTGTTATCAATTTTCTTTCTGAAGCTTGATTCCAAATCTTAGGAATGAAGGGTTAAAACAGGTCTGTATTGTAGTTGAGCTTCTTTTCTTTGTTGATGTGCTGATTGTCTTACCTCTTGCAGTGTGCCTGAAGAATCACCTTTTGGTGGATATGTGTTATAATCTCCTGTTTGTGTTCTGAAAAATGGTTAGTGGATTGTAGTGATCTCTAAGACTTTTTCAGTACTTAGGACTGCATTGGGTGTGTTATGGTCTTTCTCTACTCTGTGTCTTAAGAAGGATATTCATTCCTTTTTAGTCCTTTTTCCAAGGACTTGCACATCTAAAACCTAAACTGTGTGCTGGTTTATATGATGAGAAATGCCTTGTGATCGTACAAAGGACTGTGATTGATACCATACTCTACTAGGTTGAGCACAGATGTGATGAGAATTTAGTATGTGACCATATGGTGGTGGTGGTGGTGGTGGTGGTGATGTGCAGAGATTCTCATCATGATTTGGAGAATGTGCAATCTCAGTTGATGCAGTAATTGGATATTATTCTGACGAAAAGTTGCAGTTGCAAGCAAAGAGCCCTATGGCAATTGACGCAGAACTTTGATGGAGAAGGAAATGTGGGCAACACTATCACATCCAGACAGGAGAGCCCTGTTGGGGAAGTCTGGTTGCTGTTTGTGGCTCTAATTTATGGCACAATGTATGTAACAACAGGTCAGGGGAAATATTTCCCGTCCATCAGCTGTCTCTTGGGGATGTCTCTGAAAGCAAGGCTCTGGATTGGCCTAAAGGCAAAGGATTAGAGGTATGGACTGTACAAGCTTCGCTCTGTCACTATAAAACTTCTCAGGGACATTTTGCTTCAATGCCGTTTTGAATGTAGCAATTGACCTGGCTCTCATGGTATTCTTAAAACAAGTGTTTTGTGGAATGGGTTTTTTTATGTAGGTGCACAGGCCTAGGGTATTGCAGAGGGAGCAAAAATGCAGCAGCAGCAGCTGCTGCACTTGCAGAACAACAAAAGTATTGTGGACAGTACAATGGAGTAATATTATTTTAGAAGACTAATGATGGAGATTGTGAGTGAGGCAACTGCACATTGAGTGAAACGTAGGCATGATGAAGCTACAGAAGCACTAAGGGATGCAGGAAAATACCAGAGAGCTATGGAAGGACAACTACGGACAGTGAAAGAGCAGATCAACAGTTCAGCTTCTCCTGGTAAGCAAAAATATGTGGTGAAAGGATTATATTTACAGCCTTCCTGGTAAAATTTGTCTGCTGGTAATAATGAATGATGATATTTGTTGTTGAGATTAACTGTGGATCTCAAATTAGCTCAACAACACTAATCCTGCTCTCCTGTTCTTGAAATCTCTTGGTTAATTTCTGTTTTCTGGGCAACAATAGATCATGATATTTGCAAATGCTGGGCCAAATTCAAGGAATTTATTCCGCAACAACATTGGGGATGATGCCAATGCTGCCTGAGTCCCCCATGTGCATAAAAAAAGCCAGGACAATCAATTCAAGTGTCTGTTTGGCAAGCAACCTCTCCTTTATAATAGGGAATTGTACCTTGGGTTCTATTGAGGTGGGGTACTATTGAATACCATTGTTTCAGGAAGGCCCCAGCCCTTGGGTGTTACCCTACACTTAGGACACTATTTTCACTTAACAAATTGGCCTTAGGAAACCAAATCAAGACTTGACCAAAATATTAGTTACTGATAAAATATTTCTTGTTTGGGGAGTCAACAAGTTCATGTGTAAAGCTGTTAAGGCCAACCCCCTCATATGCTTTTCATTCTTTCTTGCTTGGTATCATTCTTCTAATCTTTGCTTCCTTTCTCAAGGTAAACTCTAAGAGTCAGACCAGACATTGGACTCTTGTAATTTTGTGTTTTTCACAGTCATAACCCCAGTAGGAAAAATAGATACTCCTTCCATCATTCACAATCAAGCATAGAAGCTCAAGAGAAGAAAAGCTTAAGAGGAGGAAAATTGAAGAAAGATGAAGAAGCTAAGAAGAAATAGATGATATAAGGTTTGGATTAGGATTTATTCTGATCCTACTGGTGTGGATTTCATCAAAATAACAATATTTTATATTGGTCCCAAGTGTTGCAAATTGGCCTCCCAAGTTGATAGGTTTGTTTTTTCTGCCTTGCAGCCACTACTATCTTTTTCTGCCTTGGGTCCAAGTCAGTGCCATCGAGTGGTATATTAAAAAAATTGTGTTTTTAGTTCCAGCCCCAACTCCTAGTGTAAAGTGGGTCTTAGTTGAAGGTATGGTAGTGAGGATTAGATCTTTGTCATATGTGCTTCATTTTGAGGGACTTCAAATGTTATGGGAGTGCTACCTCAAGCTCTTGAAATCATCTTTGAAGTGCAAAGGAAAAGGAGTAATGAAAAAATAGTAAGAAAAAAACTAAGCACTCCAAATCACTAAAGGCTTTTTCTTTTTCTTTCTTTCTTTCTCTTTGGACCCCTCCTACTTTCAAACTTTCTCATTTCTTGTTCATGGGGTTAAGGTTTTCTTTCACATTGTAAATAACACATCCACAAATTTTAGCTCTTGGTCATAACTTACTCATTACGCATTAGTTAAATTATCATGAGTTGCTCTTGCACATAGTTAATATCCAAATCCTTACAAAACACTTCCAATCTATACGGGTGGATTATTTTTATTAGAGCATTTGCAACATAATTGTTATATGTTCCAAGCTTAAATCAATCCTCCCAAAACTTTTGACTCCATTTTTTTCATTAAAATGTTAAAACACCTTCATTTCATGGTATATTTACATAGTTTGTTGATGTAGATTGACTTGGAGTGTTTTTTTGATGATTCCAATATCATTTGAGACTAGTGATATGCATTAAAAATGGTAGTTAGCACATCTAAATCAAATTTTGCAATGTAATTAAAATTTTATTCAAATTAAGTGAATCGAAAAAATAAACATGATACAAAGCCTCTTTATTTCAAATTCTTTAAATAAATACTAATGACAAAATAAGCATAATATCATGAAATAAAATCAACTCATATTTTCAAAACTTACAAATTGTATGCAAAGACAATTATTACAAATGACCATTGTTGGTTGACTATATGGGTATGTGGAAAGTATGTTCTAGGGCATCAATTTGGGTATGTGAAGATTTGACCAATATGCAATGACTAAAGAAAAACCATGAGAAGACCTATTATGACTTCAAAAGCAAGGTGTAAACTTTGAAGATATTTTAACAACAAATATTTAAGCACAAGCTTTAAAGTTCAAGTTTATTGTGGAATAGCAACTTGTTAAAAACATTATGAACATAATAATGAACATATTATTTTAACTATCTAGCCAAAATTGTTGTGTTCATAATGTTTCTAACAAGTTGTTACATTAGTGACATTTAGTTGCTTCACCTTTGCAACCATCGTCATTCATTCAACCCAATCATTCATGTCTTCATAATTCCTTGCCCCAAAAGAGTTCTTCATGCCTTTGGGACTTGACATTTCTGTTATCCTAATCTTCCAACATCCTTGTTCATTTTCAATACCTAATGCATTAAGATAATGTGATTTAAAAACACAACAAATTTCACATTGTTTTTGTTTTTTAATACCCAATAGTTTTCTACATCTAAATTCCAATTCATCAACCTAAATGTAGCCCTAACATGTTTTACCCTAATAATTATATTTCCTACTCCAAACATCTCTTCCATTCTTGGTATATAAAATTTAACAAAATGTTGTTCATACCTCATTGCAACTAAATTCCAAATGTCACCCAACTTTGGAACAAACTTTCTATCTTCAAAAGTTGGAATTATGAAATTAAACACACATAGGTCAAGAAAATTGTATGCATTCCTACTACTTCTAACTTTGTTGTCCATCCCTCAGTTTTTACTTTAAAAATATCAAATTATTTGTCTCCCACTATTACGCACAAAATTAACCCTCCCTTAACAACCTACTTTAGGCCACTCCCACTACCCCTTGAAAGACATTCAAAAGGTGTCACGACCAGTTAATAAATTTCCTACTTCATTATGGGGAACTTAATTCCTCCTACCTTGTTTAATCCATGCAACGACCCTCTTCACTTCCACAACACTAGCCCAGATTTTGGTTATTATTAACTAAAGCTTTAAATCATATGGAATCACAACCAGAATCACATACACAATATACATCCAACATTCTCAATTCAAACCTTCAACGAAAAAAGAAACAAAGAGTTACATGAGAGTCTTCAATTCCTAGTTAATGATTTTTACCCAGCCAAAAATCCTACTCACACATAACAAAATATTCTTTTCCTACCATCAACTCTACCTCATTTCATTATTTATTTAATTCTTCCCCACTTCTAGTCCTACTTACAATCACTACCTCCCCAAATTCTTCTTGGCTAATGTTTTTTCTTTTTATTTTTCTTATTCACACAAAAAGGTAGACCTCTAATTGTTCTTTTTTGGTCTCACACCTTCCTACTTTCCTTTCATCTCCTTTATTACCCTCTTTCTCCTACAACAAGCAAACGCCCCTATACTTTCATTCTTTCGACGTTTGAATGAAGCAACACCTAAAATTCTTCATGGAATAGCTGCCATCACCAGCAAATAATACCTCCACCTCCATTTCCACTTCCTTGTATGGGGGGTGTACCTTGGAAGTTCATCCTCCCATGATGTAGCGACCCCCTCCTCCTTACCATTTTGCCTCTTCATGATGTGTCCAACCCCTTACCAACTTATAACTATGAGCCTCATCATCATCCTCACCTTCTTTCACCACTTCACACATTACTCATCACACTAGGAGGTGGAAGAGCGGTCAGCACTGCTTTCTTCCACCCCTTTCAATAATGAAAAAAAACATGGTTGATATCCTGACCTAACCCTAATTCCTAATGCCTTCCTAAAAACCACTTTTACCATAGCCGTACTCCTACCCCAACAAACTTATCTAGCTTAAGTAAAACAAAATAATCATTTAAAACTTGATCTAACTAGCCTACCTCCCATTTTATCCTATCCCATTTGGGATAAGTTCCACCTTAACACCCTACCCCAAGGACCAGGATTAACCCCCCAAAACTCCATTAGCCTACTAATTATGATTAACCAAAATTATGTTAGGTTAATTGGAGCTCAACATCCACTTTCACAACACCTAAAATTATGCCATCTACAATCATTATGCCCAATAAAAAAACTCTCCAAGCTTTTTCATAATCAAATTTTTTATTTATTATGGAAGCCACAACCCTAAATCATATGTTGGAGGTTCTTTTTTCCAACTAATTTGTGCAAAACCTAAAACCACAAACTTTCCAAACAACTTCTTTTCATTCATCCATCAATCAATTCTTGGAAATCTAGGGTTTTGATGGAGAAGATTATTTCATTGTCATTTTCAAATTACTAAACCAATTTACCATCAATCTTAAACGCCTTCCTCTGACAATTAACTTTGATTCAAAACCAGAATGTTCAATTTAAAAAATTTTATGTCCTAGTTGAAACAAATCCTCCAATCCAAGTGCACAAAATCACATATAATGTTATTCTGAAATTACTACATATGGGATTTAAATGTTTCCAACCCTTTGGAATGATGAATTGTTGTTTGTGAATTTGAATAGATGATTCAAACATAAATTGTAATAAAATTGTGTTTAAATTGGAACATTGCAAAAGTGACCCATCTAGGTTCTCCATCTAAGATTCGCCCATACTTTAACACGTGTGAAACACCCATTATGGATGATAGTACTAGTTAAATCTCTTATTTGTGCATGTGCAAAATTGGTATCAATAATCCTCAAATATGAAAAATTGGAAATGCAATGAACAACGACACCTAGTCTTAGGTCATTACCTCTCAACAAGTAACCAAACAATTGTCTAACTTGGTATTCATATTGTATTTACAAGTCTATTTCCTTTGTTGCAAGTTTGTCCCTTTCATTTGAATTTGAAATGGTGAAATTTTTTCATTTCCATTTCTACTTACATAAATCTTTTTATATGTACATATATCCCATAATCATGAACCGTTTTGATACCAAAAACAAATGGTGTAAATTTTGAAAGCATTTTAACAACAAATTCCTAACCATAAGCCTTAATACTAAAGCTTATTGTTTAGTAACAATTGTTATAATCATTATGAACATAACAATGAACATATTATGACAATTATTTAGCCAAAATTATAAACCCATATTGTCCATCAAATCATTTTGAATTCCCTCTCTCTTAAACTATCATGGTTTTCATTATGGCTTTTTTACACATCCACTCTGCCATGCATTAAAATAATAAACAGTTAAAGATTTTTCTCATATGTAGTTCAACCACAATAATATGGTAAATGCGTCTAATCCTTTTCGAACATTAGACTTGTATTGACATACATATTCTCCCTACTAACAATACCACACCCAACAGACATATAAATATCCTTCAATTTTGAACCTTTAATCCTTAGAAACCTTGATAGAAAGAAATGATGCACAAAACTTCATTGTAGTTTCAAAAAATGAAAAAAATCCTTTCAATAATCTTACATTGACAACATTATGGAACCAAATTTCATTTAAAATTCCCACAAACACATGTTTCACTTGCCATCATTCAACCATTCAACCTTTAAAACATAAAACTACAACTTTTCAAATATACTAAATTTGAAACAAGAACAATCATCATACCAACTCATAATCAATCATCACCTTTAATTGTGTTATACACTTGTCATATTTTAAATGTGTCAAAGCCTTATACTTACATATTTACACACCTGCCTATTTACAACCTATTTTACAATAACATTAAAACAAACCTAATTATTGTAATGAATTATTTCAATTAGTAGTGAAACATGATGACTACATAATGCCATCATTATGAAGGTGAAATGACTAGAGTGAGTATAACACATTTCACTTTTAAAGCCCCATAGCGAATTTGGATGAACTACACCACATTTTTTAGTAATGTAGAGATGTGAAGAAAGGATGATTAAAGCGGGGGGCACTTGATCATATAACATGTGATTGTCTTAATGACAAGAAGATGACCAAGGTCCAAATAAGTTAAGGGGTATTCATAAGTTAAAGTGTTCATAAATGAAATTCATAATTTCATTTTTCTTACACCCTTGTGGATTGGAATGCATCTCATGTCAAATGTTTTTAATTTTTTATTAAAATGGACTCATTCATATGATTATTGCATAATTTAGTGTGGTACAAAAGTGAAATCATTTGAAATCAAAAGTTTTGTATCAAATGGTGGGTTTTTAAATACAAATAGAATTTAATGTCACAATCTTGAAAAACATGGAAATGGAGTTACTATAATCATGATTTGTAATGAAAGAACACCATATACTTTTTAAAAATCATAAATGGGATTTACAATTAAAAACAAGGTTCTTAAGATCATGTTTCAACATCATATGAAGTTATTTGGACTTCTAATGACACCAATAATCGACATAAATGACAAACCTTGTCATATCATGATTATGTCATATTTTTAAAATTTTCACAAATATTGTAACCTAGGTTGCAGTACATGGTCACTATTGCCTACTAGTGGAACTAAAGGTTTTGACAATATTATGAAATTCTTGCCAAGTTCAAACAAAAAAATGAAGATGAAGGTGGTGTCAATATACCCCATTGAAATAAATTGAACAATAATCAATGTTATCACTATTGATAACAAGAAATGCAAAAGGAGTATAAAAAAAATGTGTTTGAAACTTTCATTGTGTTTTAACCAACAGTTTTAACCAATGAAATTGGTTATTAGAAATTTTATAGAATCAAATCATTCTTGGATTTGATGCAAAACTAATGGAAGTTTTTTTGAAGGCATGCCAAGGGAAAACACTAATAGTTAATTTTTTACAATGATTATGTCAAATAAGGTATTGTTTGGGGGTATTGTGCAAAGGAACATTGTTTTACCCACCTTATTATTACCTAATTTTTAAACATGTACATATTTAAACCACCTTAAATGCAATTGTAATTTTTTTGCATCAAATTTTGTTATCCTATGATTTTATTTTTTTAAAAAAAAATTTAGTACTTGAACTTGTGTGGTGTCATGAAAATGAAACTTAATGGTAAGATCATGTCATAAAACCACATGCATTTAACATACCATATGTATTTTACATGTCCTCCAAGTAGGTAATTGAGACACAATAAAATATTTAACATGAATTTAAAATGTAAATAAATTTTTTAAATGATTTAATTGTAAATTGTGTAAAGGGATCCTTCACTTCACATTCCTCCATGATTGATTACTAGTTCACTTACTACCTATTAAAAACTAATTAAATTATTTATATATATATATATATATATATACACTCAACATCCAATATATAGGACCTTATATTCTTATTCACACATTTTGAAAATTCAAAATAGAAGGTTCCCCCCCTCCCCTCCCTTGGAAAGGTGTTAATTCATCCCCATGTGTTTTAGCTTATGTTTTTAAATGGAAAAAAATTGAGGGTTCTATTATTGGGGCTTAGGAAACATTTCTTTCTACATGATTATTGTAAATAAAAACATCAATAAGGTTTCATTATTATTACATACTTCCATTTTTTTCAAGATTTAAAAATAAATAAATTGCAAAAGACTTTTTTGTAAGGTATGATGTTTATTGGCCATTGCTCCCCACCTTCACTTTTTTGTAATGTGTTATAGGTTGTGGGTGACAAAATTATAATGGTTAATAAAACTTAGGCATAGTAGGTCCCCAACTCATGTTGTTGGATATTTTAACTAGGGACCAAATGCTAGGGATGGAGAGCAAGCAAGCTCTAGAAGTTTGCACAATGTCCTTTTCAAAATATGCATAAAACAAAAATATATTTTAATTTTTTAAAACTTGTGAACATTTTTAAAAACATTTTGGTGTTGTTGGTGATTTATAAAAACAACATTTACAAATAAAATTTAAAGACAACTTGGCCCAAAAGTTAATTCAAGCTTCATTTGACTTTGGGTAGAGTGAAAATTTGGAGCTATCATTTAAGAAATGTAACTCTCCACATCTTTTGCCAAGATTTCAATTTTTGATTTGTTTGAACCCATAACCTAAAATACAAGCCTTCATGTAGAATAAAACATTTAAAATGAATTTTTATTTTATTTAGTGTTGATTCCAAATTTCACTTCAAAGAATGTAAAAACCATGTTGGTGAATTCTAAGGCTTCAGTATTGCAATGGACATTAATCTTAGAACAATTGCAAGTGATCATTCCTTTTTTTTTGTGGTTTTTTCTTCCTCTTGTTATTTAAAATATTGATTTATACATTGTGCTTTTGTGGAGGGTCATGGCCATGGAGGGTGGTGACATTGATGTTTTTGAGATGTTTTATCAAACTACAAGTATTCTTCTTATGGCACACTTTGGCATCAACTCCACATGATGTTGCATGCCTCATAAAATCTATATAATTATTAAATCATCTCAATAATCCTTAGTTTGTTCGCAATGAGTTAATGCATATTTTTCCTATGGTATTATGGAAGGTTCTCACATTTTCATATCTAAGTTACATTATATTTCCAAGATTTCAATTGGTGATTTCAAGCAACCATGAAAGTAGTGTATGTTTGCAGACATTGCAATGACAATCACTACATGTATAACCATCACTTCTTCGACTAAGTGTTTAGAGATAGAACGTAGCTTCTCATAATTTTTGATATAGAGGATTTGAAGGTCATGTACGATGATAAATGCAATAAATAACTTTCTAGGTTTGTGATTTATTGTAAAACTTCATTTCTTGCAATGTTTGTGATGAGCTTCACATGTGCTTTAGAAGGTGTTGCGTTAGATTTTCTATCATATGATTTGACATGATGACGTGCGATTGAAACTCAACCCAAATTTTGATGCATCTTGGATATGGATTGTTATGAACAAATGTTTTTTTTATAACCCATCATGTTTACTTGACTCTTCACAAATTTTGTATTGTATTCCCATCTTAGACACATTTGAAGTTGAAGTTATAATACATTCTCAAGTTGATTGGTCAAGTACTTCCTTCATTACTAATGCATTTGCTTCATGGTTATGTGGGACTCCAATGTTCCTCTTTCATTTATCTTAATTGTACTTTACTCCTCATTTCATTCCCCAAAATCGGAGATTGAATGCTTTCTTGAGCCTTGTGGTCTCCTTTGGTGGAATTTTTAATGTTGCAATTTATTAGCAAAATTCCATTCTTGGAAGCACTCATTTTCCATATCTAAAATATGTATTTCATCCATATATTACAAAAATGTTCATCCATATTCATCTACTAATTTTACCTATAACATGCATTGGACATCCACATTTCATCTATGTTAATCCACAATATCAATATTCATCTATGTATTTGTCTATGTTCATCCACGTTATTTATATTCATCCATGTCCCTCAATGATGTTCTTTTTGCCAATCCGTACCCATCCACATTCATCTATGTTCATCAATATTTCATCCATGCATTCATCCAAGTCCATTTTTCACTTGGACATCAACATTCATCCCCCTTTTTTCCACTCACATCCACATCCATCTATGATTAATCCATGTTCCATCACATTAATCCATCTATCTCCACATCCATCCACATACCTATACACCCATAGCCACGATTTGTCTATTTTCATCCACATTCATCTACATTCATCCATGTCCATGTCCATGTCCATCCACCTTGGGATGCAGCACTAATTCTCTCGTGGTTTGCAATATGTATGTGAGTTCTATACATGTTCTATACATACATACTCTTTAATGAATGTTAAAGTCAATCTTTCGATGAATGTTGGCATGGTCCCTATGGGTTTTTCATACGCTCTAGTTTTCTGTCCATCTGCAGAGAGGCATCCATCCATCCACCTGTGGGACATGGTTCTCATCCAATCTAGTTTTCCGTCCAAATCTCCAGAAGGCCTTCCTTCCTGAAGTCCGGTGGTACATACATACCTCTGGGACATGGATTTTCATACAGTCTAGTTTTCTGTCCATCTGCAGAGAGGCATCCATCCATCCACCTGTGGGACATGGATTTTCATACAGTCTAGTTTTCTGTCCATCTGCAGAGAGGCATCCATCCATCCACCTGTGGGACATGGTTTTCATCCAATCTAGTTTTTCCATCCAAATCTCCAGATGCCTTCCACACGAGATCATTGGTTCTTTTTTTCTGTTTTTTTTTCAAAATTTCAAAAATATTTTCAAAATATTCTGAACTTTTGTTTTTGTTTTTTTGAAATTTTTCTGCTCCTGAAAACACGCCACGTCAGATTCGCTGAAAAGTGGCCGTTAAGCGTCTGCAGTAGAATGAATGAATCATAAGGAACGTGGAGAACACGGGTCTCTAGATCGCGTTCTCGAAACTTGGAGAACGTATCGAACTTTGTGTCTTTCTCGTCGGGAACTTCGTCTCTCTCGTTGCTGAGAATATTCTAAGCTATTTTTTGGAAAGTTTTGGCCACTGAAAACACGCCACGTCAAATTCGGTGAAAGTGGCAGTTCAGCGTCAACACATAATGCCAGGGAGAATCATAAGGAACTTGGGGAACGAGAATTGGAGCACGTTCCCGGGGTCTAAAGAACTTAGAGAACCTAGGGAACTTAGCGAACTTCGTCTCTCTCTCTCTCTCTTCTCGTCGCTGCAAGCTTTTGTTTGTCGCAGTGTTTCTTCTCTTTGTCGCTTTTTGTTTTCTGACAACGCGTCATGGTTGCAACGTCCGATTGTGTCCTGCTCTTCGTCATTTTCGTTGTCGCTTTGTTAGGGGTTTTGTCGCTACGAATTAGTACGTAATTGAATTTCATGGCTTTATAATTTTTATTTTTTTTAAATTATAAATTTTTTTTTGGCGCCCTCAAACGGTCACCTGCATTTCTTTTGTTGCAGGAGAAGGAGCTTCTCTTGCTGTCGCTGTTGTCAGCGTCCTCCGAGCTCTTGTTGTTTTGACGCTGTCGTGTGAGAGACAAGATCTCGCAGTTAGTTACTTTTGTGTTTGGCCAATGCTTGTTGATTTCAGGATTGCTTCATCGAGGAATTCATTCCGTTTTCTCTTTTCTCTCGCTCAGAGCTGCAGTCTCGAGTTCCACGGTTTTGGCTTTCGCTCCTCTGATTTCTTTCTTTCTTTCTTTTGTTTGTTTTTTTGTTTGTTTGTTTTTGTGGGAATGCTGAAAGCTGCAGGACGTAGTTCAACTTTGCGGCTGAAGTTCCTACAGTCTTTCACTGTTGTGACGCTTTTGCAGCGCTAGGAGGTGCGCATGAGTGAGTTCGTGTCGTGGGTTTTTTCTGGGTTGGGTTCCGTAGATGTAGGAAGGGTTTTTGTAGTTCGCTTTCAGCTGCTGAGTGGCGTGATTCTCCGTACAGGTGTCTCTTCTTGTGTTTGAGAAGAAAGCGGGCTTCAAGCTCTGGAACAAGATGAGAATGTTGGGTTCTGGCCAGCTTCTTTGCAGCTATGCATGTTTTGGAAGCCGGAGTTGATCGTCGTCAAGTAGAAGAATTGATCAAGGAAAACCAAGGAGAAGGGTGGAAGGAGGGAGGGAGGGAGATGCCTGCGTTACCAGCGGTTCCTCGCTCTAATTCGGCAGCCACGAGTCCTCTGCCACAGCAAGCAGGAAGCAGAGGTCGAACAGGAGGAGGACGAGAGAATGTGGAATCTTGCAGCAGCAAGAGGAGAGAAAGCATTTCAAACTTGGAGCTGCAGGCAAGGCCTGAGGAACGACGACCCGCTACCAGGTCGCTTGCAGTCTTGAAAGAACGAGTGAGCAGACTCGCTGCCGCAGGAGGTGGCGGCGGCACGGGACTCGGCGATGGGTATCAACCATCTCTTAGAGAAACAACGTCTTCCATCAAAGCTCAAGCTCCACGAGGTGGTGGTGGTAACAACTCGCCGAGATCTGTGCGGAGAGGAGGAGGAGGAGGAGGGACCGGAACAACAACACCGCAAGAGAATGAGGAAGCTTCAAACGTGAAACGAGCGCGAGGAGCTTACAATTGGGTGAAGGAAGTGGAAGGGATGAGAAGGCAAGGACAGCTTGCTGCTGCAGAGCTCGAGACTCCCAAAGCAGCAGCAGCAGCAGCAGCCGGCAGAGGAGGAATCCTAACCCGAAGCAGGCTTGCACAGACAGCTCGAGGACCTGCCAGAACTTATTCTCTTGCAGCGGAAGCAGCAGCAGCAGCAGCAGCTCTGCCTACACCAAGGTGGGTTTAGGGTTTGGCAAAGCTTCACAGTAAACAAGTATTTCTCTTCTTCTTTCTTTTATTTTTCTTCCCCAGTTTGGCAGTTCCAACAATTGAGAACCTGGAGTCTCTCTGATTGATCTGATGCCCAGGTCTTTGATGATACCCAATCCCTTCCTAGGACAAAAGACTGAGAGAGCAATGATAGCTCTAAGTGGTGGTGGCCGGAAGTTTGCTGAGGAGCTTGAGACAGTGAGAGAAGATGCTGTTGGAGGAGGAGTTGGTACAAGGATCATGGTATATGTGCGGTTGCGACCCATGTCAAAGAAGGAAAAGGAATCTGGCTCTCGCAGCTGTGTCCGAGTTGTGAACAAGAGGGATGTCTACTTGACAGAGTTTGCACTGGAGACTGATTACTTGCGTCTCAAGCGTCTGCGAGGCCGCCATTTTGCCTTTGATGCTGCTTTCCCTGACAACACTGCTCAGCAAGAAGTGTACAACATCAGGTAACAACACTCTTCCCACTCTTCCACTGCACATTCCCCCCCTTGTAATTCTGTCCACATGTGAATGTGTGCATTTCTTCTTGGTGATCATCCATCACACCCTCTAATAGTTCTGAAGAAGATCCATGGAACCTCCTGCTTTCAAAGAATAGAGGTAAAGAGCTTTTCCCTCATTGGGACTCAAGCTAATTCCCTGGTTGTCAGCAGCAGCAGCAGCAGAAGAAATAGAGCCAACATACAAGTCACAGGAAAAAGATACCCAAAACACAATGACAAATATCTCTTGAGATGGGTAGCCAGTCTCTCAGCAATTGGGAAGGCTCATGATGTTCTCAGGAACATCCACAGAGCAATAAATCAGAATTCTTAAACTTAGTCTTGAATCTGCTACCATAGTCAGCAGATTGCAGCATGTGACAAACCCATGAAGCTCTTGTCTTGAATCTTCTCTGATAGTCAGCAGGTTGCTGCAGCACATGAAAAATCCATGAAGCTCTTATTCTTGAATCTGCTACTATAGTCAGTAGATTGCAGTAGCATGCAAGAAATGGCAAAGTTCTTAGTCTTGAATCTGCTACCATAGTCAGCAGATTGCAGTGGCATGTGAGAAACTTGCGAAGCTTTTTGTCTTGAATCTGCTGCTACCCATAGTCAGCAGATTGCAGCAAGTGAGAAAACTGCAAATCTCTGAAGAGTGAAGATTGGCCTACTCCAGTATTTAGTGTCAACTCTGAGCCTGATTCAACTGAATTTGTTTGATTCAGAGAGGGTCCTCCGGATTTCAAGCAAATCCATCTGCAACTCATTAACTTCTGTGTATGTGCTATGTGACCAGGCTAAAGTTTCTTGTAGAGGCAAGGAAGCACACTATCACAACCAACTGCTTGCATTACATGAATATACAAGATTCAGTTTTTCAATTCAAGGTTCTAGTTTTGTTGGTAAGAAGGTTGAATGGTTTTCTGGGTTGATGTCACAGTACTGCAGAGCTGGTGGAAGGAGTGCTGCAAGGAAAGAATGGATCAGTATTTTGTTATGGGGCAACAGGGGCGGGTAAGACTCATACAATGCTGGGCACAGTACAAAACCCAGGAGTCATGGTACTAGCCCTCAAGGATTTGTTTGCCAAGATAAAAAAGCACAGCCGTGATGGAGATCATGTTGTTCGTCTCTCATATTTGGAGGTGTATAATGAGAGTGTTCGAGACCTGCTGTCCCCAGGCCGCCCCCTAGTGCTGCGAGAAGACAGCAAACAGGTATTTCTTGGCAATGCAATGCTGCACATTCTTCTGAATCATGACTTCTTGACCATCAGCTGTGCTACATAGCAGATCTTGTGGAACATATGAATCGTTGGAAATGGTTGTAGAACAGTTATGAACAGCCCATGTTTTTCTGAAGTTTTACTGCAGGGAATTGTGGCTGCAGGTCTCACACAGTATCAGGCATATACAGCTGATGAGGTATCGGTTCTTCTCTGTCAAGATGGTATTGCCATGCTTCATTCATTGTCTCTCTACTCCTATCATCTAGGAGCTATTTCAGAGTGAGTTTGTTTACGTTGTGTCTGGGATAGGCTCCTCTTCTGATATTTGCATGTGCAGGTCATGACATTGCTACAAAGAGGCAACCTCAACAGGACTACTGAGCCCACCCGCATCAATGAGACATCATCCCGGTCCCATGCCATCTTGCAGGCAAGTAATTTCAGCTTGTACATTCTCTCTTTCTGCTGCATCTATCATCACTTGTATACCATCAATAGTCTCGGCATATTGAGAAGGGAGGAGAGGAAGGAGGTCCAGGTGCAAGGTTGGGAAGAGCTCACAGGGGTTATGATGGCAGGTAGTTGCAGAGTACAAAGTGCCACAGGAGACAGGAATGGTGGTGCGAGCAGGCAAGCTTTCACTGATAGACTTGGCAGGGTCAGAGCGAGCACTGGCCACAGATCAGCGCACTTTGAGGTCAGTGGAGGGTGCAAGCATAAACCGTTCCCTCCTGGCCCTGAGCAGTTGCATCAATGCCCTGTGTGAAGGGAAAAAACACATCCCCTTCAGGAATTCCAAGCTCACCCAGCTTCTAAAGGTGTGTTTTTTCCACCACAACCCTTTGATGGCTTGCAGGATCTCAGGAGAGGACGATTCTTTCAACTCAATCTGTGATGAGCTCTCTGTGATTTTTCTTGAAATCAAGTCTTAAATGGATATTTTTTGTGTGCACAGGATTCACTAGGTGGGTCATGTCGAACAGCAATGATAGCCAACATAAGTCCAAGCAACTTCTCCTTTGGGGAAACTCAGAACACTCTTCACTGGGCAGATCGTGCAAAAGAGATTCGAACAAAGGTCAGCTTCATGACCACAACCCATGACCCATAATGTCTCTTTGTTGTTTTCTCAATCTGTACAGGGGAGAATGCAGCTCAATGCCAAGATTTGAGATCGGCAGGAGTTCTTCTCAGACCTAGCTGTTGTTATGGTTGTCTTTCAGGTCTGTGAAACACAGGAGGAGCTGAGTGTTCCAGACTCTATGGAGGATAAGACAAAGCTGTTGCATCAAATGCAGAAAGAGAATCAAGAGCTTCGCATCCAACTAGCCCGCCTTCAACACAAGTTTGTCACTGCTCAGCAAACAGCAGCAGCAAGTCCCTCTGTCATCACACTTGGGTCTGACAGAACCCCTGGATCCTCAGCTCCTCTTGCCAACCCCACAATGCTGGGGGGGAATCAAGTTCAGCAGTCTCTGCCCATTGCGACAGTGACAGTGACATCCCCACCCTTCACACCACCGGTCATATTGCCTTCTGTTGCTAACCATTCACAGGTATTTCTCTTTTCTGGAATTGTATTTCGCAAATTTGAGTCCAGAATTGGCATGGTTAAGGGTTTAGGGCTACATGTGCTTTTTTTCAAAACAGAGAACATGAAAATGGAAACTTTGTGAATGATGATTCTGCAGAAGACACCCGGCCTGCACAGTTCTTTGAGTGAGCAAGAATTTCCAGAGAGGGTGACTGCAGAGAGGACAATACGTGACCTTCAACGTACGATTCAGCTTCTGGAGATGGAAGCTGAGAGGGCCAAGCAGGACTCACAAAGCCGAGAAGAGAAGTTAAGTGCCTCAATGGCAGCACTTGAAAAGGCACACATCCTGGAGCTCAAACACAAAGATGAACTTATCCGCAAACTCTACCAGAGATCACCACCACTGAGTGCTTCAAGAAAGACAGTACCCGGGTGTTCTCCTTCCATCTCCACAAATTCCACATCTGGTCCTTCAATACCCATTCCTCCTGAAACCCATAGAGTTACTACAAAGTCCATCTTCTCAGCCCCAACAGCTGCTTCAGAAGCCACACTGCGAACTCAATTGCCAGAGACAACGAATCAAGAGGTAGTAACGAAACAGGAATTGTTTATCTCTAGATCCATACCACCAGTTGCACCAGCAGCAGCACCTTCCCAGAGAGAGAAGATGATGACACCTACTACCACCACCTGCCCAAGTGGTCAGACTTTAGCACGACATGGCATTACATCAGTGCTTCCTCCAATCTGGCCCGTCACTCAATCTGAAGCTTTGATGACACGTGGGAGCAACCCAATTGGTACCAAGAGGATGACTACTACTACGACTACTACTACTACTGCAAAGGGAGTGCTGGCACAATACCCTGTGCGTAACAACAACACTCTTCCAAGGTTTTGTTCACCATCCAAGCCAGTTGTTGCCTCCTCACCAGCCAAGCCAGTAGTTGCTGCCTCACCAGCCAAAGTGGTTCCTGGTTGTAACAACAGTACCCGCAAGAGAAGTTTCTGGGACATCACAAACATGAATAGTCCACCAGCTGCTCCTGTCACAAGGGCTTCGAGAAGGCTAAGCACTGCCGCTGCTAATTATGCCCCTTCCTTACTACTACAAGTAAGTGGATTCATCTGCCTTTCTTTATTATTTATTAATTGTGTGGTATGTGAAGATTGTTGATCATATTCTTCTTTGGCCTCTTTTTTTGATGTCTTTAGAGCTTCTCCCCCTACTGCAGTGAGGGGGGTTGGGCGGGTGTGGATGGGAAGATGCTCTAATTGGCCCGCTAAACTTTTGATCATGATGCTGTGATTTAATTCATCCTAGGGCCCGGTGTGATGTAGGTACTGAAAAACAGAGAAGAATCTTACAGGCCTGAATTTGAAGGCTT